>Ga0307514_10000115_pt1 | contig 224021 bp, 216 predicted proteins | sample 16_EM_MG_FD_203088 | JGI IMG/M metagenome (GOLD analysis project Ga0307514, IMG submission 203088) | Populus trichocarpa ectomycorrhiza microbial communities from riparian zone in the Pacific Northwest, United States - 16_EM | ecosystem: Host-associated > Plants > Roots > Unclassified... | reverse complement strand
CAAAGGTGAAGTCACCTTGTCACATTCCCACGGTTTCGAGTTAACTAACCGATGAATAGAGTCTCAGCACCTGGCGCGCCTCCCACCGACCGCCTCCAGATCGACCACCTCCAAGTACTCCTCCAATTTCGCTCGATCATAGCCTGCTACAAGTGCATCTCCAAACTCGCTCAATCACGGCCTCCAAGTGCATCTCCAAACTCGCTCAATCACGGCCTCCCAGTGCATCTCCAAACTCGCTCGATCATGGCCTCCAAGTGCAGCTCTCAGTTTACTCGATCTCAGCCTCCAAGTGCATCTCCAAACTCCCTCGATCACGGCCTCCAAGTGCAGCTCTCAGTTCACTCGATCTCGGCCTCCAAGTGCATCTCCAAACTCGATCGATCATGGCCTCCAAGTGCATCTCCAAACTCGACCGATCACGGCCTCCAAGTGCAGCTCTCAGTTCACTCGATCTCGGCCTCCAATTGCATCTCCAAACTCGCTCGATCACGGCCTCAAAGTGCATCTCTGAGTTCACTCGACCTCAGCCTCCAATTGCATCTCCAAACTCGCTCGATCACGGCCTCGGAGTGTATCTCTGAGTTGTAGATTGGTAGCTATATAGATAAATAGATACATAGATGAGAATACAACCTGAATACATGAGTTTTAAAAATCGTTGCACGATTAGTAGTAGCTATGAGTTCCAGGCGCACCAGCAGCGTTCCCAAAGAAGATGTTGTTTTTCCCAGAATGCTCTACTGTGATTTGAGGTGCTCCCAGACGCTCACAGGTTTGTCGCTGGCACTCCCAGGTGCTTTGCTATGCAACGCGACCCGTCGCCTGGGCGACAGGCAGCATGTAATTCTCCGTCAGAGGGTACGAGGTTCCGTCAGAGCCGTCAGAGCCGTCCGGAACACCCGGGTGTTTCAGACGGAAACCAGGGTTGTTGCTGATGACTCACAGATTCTCATCAGCCAAATGCAGTATGAGGAAAACTCAACTACTTACGATGTTTGCATCGCTCAGCTGCAGCTCTCAAGAATTGCGCTGTTATGCAGTTATCAAGCAGGCTCTGAAGGAGGTTATAGAATAGGCTTACAAGCAGAATATCAAGCAGGCTTCAGACTAGGCTCTGATAAGCCGTTCAAATGCCAGCAGGCTCTCCAGTAGACTCCATACTGCTATAACAGCCATGTAGTTAACACAGGTATACATCCATCTCTGGCCACCAGTCATATATAGTTTCACTGAATGGACTGTAGATGATGATAGACTGCACATTGTGCAGAGGTCCACGGGAAGCTGGCTATGAGTTGTGCATGTATGCAGGTATACATAGTGTAGGCTATGGTCAATTGGTACTTTTGCTGATGTAACATTGTACCACACAATAAAATACACACTTTATTCATTCCAGCTCCTGGTTACATGTACTTATGTTGAGCTTTGTTAATCGATGCAATATGTGTGGTTCCTCAAGGCTACGTATTCTGTCAAATCCTGTCATCATATTCTTATGCTTTTTGAGCTAGAGCTGCTCCCTCCAGAATTTCCTTACAATGCTGTAAGATGTATGGTGGAATGTTGAAGATAGGCCTTCAATCTTCTAGATCCACTGAGTCACAACTAAAAATCCTAGGGTATATTACTGGCAGTCAAGTAAGTCATGGAGCCTCACTTCTTTTGCTCCTGTGGTCTCGATTCCTTTCTCCATTCCTCTTCTGCACCATAATGTCCCTCAACAGAAACAACCAACAGAGTGGCTGGATAGTCTATCTAGTAGACTATTCACCTGGATACAGACAGTCATTGATGCAGTGGAGGGTGGCATGGCACCATATGTGGTATTTGGTAGAGAGACCAGGTGGTGCATTCAACTTTTTTCCTTCACACAAATCAAGTCATAGATGTCACTAGATTATCTTTACATGATCTAGCACAGCGAAATGGCTGCCAGGACTTGATATCATATCTGGAAGTGTGCCCAACTTTTTGTACCCTCCAAGCACTTGACAGCCAGGGGTAAGGTATTCCTGGGATGATCTATCTTGGTACCTCCAAAGGGCGGCAAAGCCGCCACCGTAACTTGTATACACAAAGCGGCTCATACTTGCGTGCAATCGCTACCTACCTACCTAAGAAGGTAGGTGCCACACTCTCGTCATCTTTCGTTTATTATGATGACCTTCAGCTGAGCTACATACTACAGTTCGAAAATCTGAGAACGAGAATAGCTGAAAATTTACATACACGAAGCTGAATATAAGCAAATATGCGCAAGGCTTATACTAAAATTTTCAAACCTCAAATTCGCGACACCATTACCAGAGTATGTGCTTCTGAAGGAGAGCAAGGCATATTGAGTAAGATCAAAAGGGAGGCATGTAGGAGAGAGATGTATATTGTACTATCTTGCAGAAATGATGGCTGTGGTGCCAAGGTACATAGAACATCTCTCTTTCATCTTCAATCAGTTCTCATGCCTCGCGTTTTCCCCCTTTATTGCATATCTGACAAACCACTCAAGGATCGGCAAGTACCACTCTACTGCGAGAACAGTATTGTACATTCACTTGCTCTTTAGGAACTCTTCTGTCCCCCAAGTAGTCTTTCGCGCTGTCAGAGATCACCACCTTAATTTGTTGGTTCTTGTAATAGAGGTGGGTGACAACGTGTATGTGGCTGATATTTGCTCATATCAACCGGTGAAGTCATAATATGCTCTAAAGGTCGCGACAGAACCTCCAGAAGGTTGTATGGGGCAAAGTCGCGATTTTGCCTAGAACAGAGCTAGCATAAGGCGGTGGAGTAGGAAAAGACTCATCGGCCGCTAGGCCTATTGCTCGCTGCAGTATCATTTCCGTAAGGCACATCGGTGTATTCATACGAACCGGAACGCGGTCAAGAGCTACAATACGCCATTTTTTCTGCTGGTGTGTGAGACGACTGGGGCTTGAGAGGCATTGAAGCAATCTTCTGCGGTGGTTAGGACTGTATTGACCCTTCTAGCAGACAGGAGCCGTACCTTGTAAGGGCTGTGCGGCATATTTGTCTTCCTGTTGAGGCGAACTTTCATGGCTTACCGTGTAGTGAGTGCAGCAGACCGACGATTGAGAGATTGCGCTGAGCCAAGGTCCAACCGTTCACTACCTCAACAACACTTGGCGCTGAGGATCGATTCGAACTATCAGTTCGCGGATGTCGGTAAACGCTGGGTTTGTCAAATATCTGTCCTCAATTTTCTGTAGCACAGTCCCGTGCGGGACAGGTTGGTGAGCATGTTGCTTTTTCTTTTGCCACTCCGGATCCTGTCCAGTAGCTAGAGTAGATGATTGCAGTGTCTCCCATATCCGCCTACACCCAGTAGCCCATCATTTCACACAGCGGGCAAGATGACGAACCGGTAGTAGCTGATTTGAATCAATACACTGTTCTATTCAATTCGTTGGCCGACGCGATATCCACTAAGGAGTTAGTCACGTGATGGGTGGCGAGATTGGATGCTCCTTCCGAAAGGGGTTGATACAGGTGCTCCTCTTGCTTCCTTACAATAGTTCACGTACACCATCGTTTCTTGGTGTTCTTGAGTCCACTGCACGAGTGCTGCTTTTCTTTCATCGCATCGCGCGGGACTGACATCATATCGTTGTGTTGCAGTCCAAACCTTCAAGACTTCCTCGCTCGCCGCCGCCCACGAGTGTCTCTACAAGCGGTTGACACCTGCCGCCCTCCTGCACCGTGCAACGTCGAAATTATACTTCGAACAGATTTTCACTGTACACCCTTTGTTTCGGACCGGTAGAATGACCTCTGGATATATTAAACATTTTTTCAATACAGCCGGCACGGGGACGTGGACGACGAGAGCAGTGGCAGCAACGATACATCGGCTCAGGTCTCACGTTAAATTCTGTGTCAGGAATTGCACGGCTTTGAGTGAACAGTCGGTTCTTTACATCGTGGCAGCACTACTTGCATTGGTCCAGGAGCAACGGAACGCACTGTGGGAACTACCGGAATTATCAACAGTTGGGTCTACGAATATTTCTACTTTGACGAGAATGCTGTTTCAAATAGGCAAGAAATGGCTGATACGGTTAGCCGCAAGGAACCCCAACTCCACTACTCTGGATCGCTCTAATCACATTAAGTATCTTTCAAACCCCAGAAACACATTATCGTTTTCGCCGGTACTTTTGCTTTTAACACTGCCTAGACTGCGTTGATAAAATCGAACTTCTCATCGCTGACCCACCTGCATAGGCAATCTCGGATTTCTATTGCTCGTAAAGACGACTTCTTGGCCACTATCCATACTATCCTTAGTTCCGCGCCCACTATGGCAGCCATCTGGGCCAGGAAGAAAACGACTTTGCCCTGATAGGAGTTATGGATAGGGAATATAGCAAAAGGAGGGGACGAAATGACCGTGATAATCTCGCATCGGTCTGCGTCAATCTTAGGGATTCATAATTTTAGTAGAGCGGAGTGTAGCAGCAGCGAAACTGTAGTATCACCGCAGCTTAGGCTGAACTCGACTCCAGTCTTTTACATAAGAATACTATTGCAATACTCAACGATATGAAACGACATCATGTAATAATCCGTGCGTTATACAATTGCTAATCCCACTACCGCGTGAATCTCTCACGACACGGGAGTGTAAGACTTGACTGCGGTGGGCGGCTTGCTTTATCTAAACACAGATACCTGGGGCAGCGGAAAAAAACCCAGACATCTCAAATCGGGTATTGACTTTTGCCGTGAGAACATGCTGATGACTAGCTAGGGGACCTGATCAGAGGCTAACGAAGCTGTCAGTACGCAGTGAATCTTCTGTTTTTGGTTAAGATCTTGGTGCGTTTTGCCAGTAATGTATGTGGTTCTTGATAATTCCTCGTTATGTGTGATAAGCTTGCCGGAAATGTGGTGTCTGAGTTCTTTTCCGTGCCCCGAGTACAGTAAAAGAACACCCACCTTTGCCTCTTAGAATTGGAAGAAGAGTAATAGGCTCCGTTTCAATTTGGCACTATATACAGATGTGCGAGGTCTGCGTTATTTGTGAATTCATGGACCTTGATGGTGTGGTGAAAATAGTGATAGAGTCCTCATATGCCACGACGCTGGTGGTGTGATTTGAAACACAGTAAATAAACCCAAAGAATTTATTAGGAGGCCAGCGTCATGTCCCAAATTTACAATTTGTTTGTGTGCACAAATGTACTAATTGCATATTGCGTGCTGTATTGTAAACCCGGAAGTGTGCACAAGTTGTCTAGCTGTGCCCTATGGTGACGCAAACTTATAATCGGCCTTTGTGCACACAAAGGTAAGATCTAGAGTTTGCGGTATATCGATGCGGGTGGTGACGAAAATGCAGAGGCGAGAGCATGTGTCCGACCCTTGGAAAGTTTGTACTTCCGTACCATAATTAGTCAGGCATACACGGGCGGGATCGAACTAAATCTCTTGGTTTGTGAGGAATTAATTGCGATTCACCTATTTGAGCATATACATAAATGTAATTCAAGTATTTGTTCTGACGTTCCAGGCAAGCCCATGACGGATCCGCATCAGACGCTGGAAGCTTCGGGCTTACGCCCCGCCCCGTTCATAGCACAGCTTTTTGCCCCCACGGCTTCGCCCAGTCCTGAAATGTTTCTCTCGTGCCTGCAGTAGTGAATAAATTCAGCCTTGCGAGCGATCACCCAACAAATATGGGCGCAAGATAATTGAAGAGCGAACTTGCGACGAAAGAAACACCTAGCAGCAAAAGCGATGCGTTGGCCCCAGCTGCTGTCGTGTCGAGTCAACGCGCTGGATTTCGGCAGCAAGCGTATATCGATCCCCGGATCTCAGTAGCGCCATGATCCTCCAAATTAAAGTCACACCATGATCCCCAATGACAACGAATACACAACTGATGCGCTGGAGCTTTGAGTCCTAACTGATGTATGTTTTTGAAAAGAAAGGAAGGATATCGAATGTTGCGGAGCCGTAACAGTGAATAGTAACGCTGAAATGACGCCTCTATGGACAATACTGCTGTCAGGTTGAATTCATATGACAACAATGGTACTAAGCTCGAGTCCTTGTTCATATTAGTAGCCAATCCATCCGGGTAGTATTCGCTGTCTTCTGTTGCAATCCTCTGCTGGGCGCCAGGCCTTGTTGTTTCCGAGCCAACAGAACACCACCGCATAGGAAACTGCGATATATCCTAAAACCCCCAAACTCCGAAATCCCAAATCCCCAATCCTCCAATCCCCCAAATCCCCCTAGTCCTCTTATCTTTGCATACCAACTCGGCTGTCGCCACCGCCTGTTCCGGAGCTGCGGATCCCGATTGTATTGATCGCCATTCGCAAGCTGTATCACAAATTTCTTATAACCTACGGAAGCCTTCAATCTCCGCCGGCATCGCTATTTATATTAATACTTCCGATCCGCTACACAGAGTCGAATAATTGTCTACCAAGCGCATCAGATTCAGTGCAGCTTCAGAAGGTGAGTCAAAGGAAAGATTTGAAGGCTGTATGCAATATATGTTAGCATTTAGAAACTTGTAACAGTGTGAGATTTACTAATAGGTCATATTAACCAGTGTAGATTCCGCTGCCGATACCAACACCAACAGCGATGCCGATGCAAATGCCGCCGCCGAGTCTCGGCGGAGATAACTACCCATCGGACGTTACATACGGTCCGACAAGCTATTCGGAGAATAGTTCGCCAAGAGAGGAAGTGCATTGTGCCCCGAGAGAAATAATTTCGGATGACCGTGGAACAACGATTTACCTAGAGGCGATGGTTGGGCAAGGAGCGCATGGTGTAGTATTTCGGGATATCAAACCATCTAACATTTTATGTATGTATGATAATACTTATGTCCTCGTCGACTTCGGAACATTCGCAAGGATATCCGACTCAAGAATTTCCATGACAGTGGGGGATTGTAATTGGAGCGAGTATGCCCCCCCTTTTGACGAAGAACTAGGCGAGAGCACTGAAAGTTGGAGTATTGGGTGCGTGGGCGTTGTTCTACTTGTTTGGATTGTTTGTGGCCCTTCTGGCGTGGAAAAATTCCGGAAGAGGAGAAAATCCTGCCAACAAAAAAAATCAACTGGTATTGTCCGAGAATGTGTACCTTTCTTCCACGCTTGTGGATCCGGAGGCCTAAGCTTAAACCCAGCTGTTGATGAAGCGTTGAAGTTGCTGGAGAGCCATTACCAGGAAGTGGTCAACATTTTTCAGGGAATGCTCAGTATGAACCGTGCCACACGCCTCACGGCAACCCAGGCTGCAGATCAACTGAATATCTACTTGCGAGGAGTAAGTCTGCCTTTTAAAGCTTGCATAAATGCGCCTTCTAACCACAATCCAGATTAAGGATAGTAAAGCCCACAGCCCTGTGAGCACAATGTGCCTTTTGCCAGTGCAACATGGTGTGTGCATCCCGTTACAACGTTACTATTAGAGCTGTTGAATGCTGATATCGATTCCGATAATAATAGTTGGTCGCCCCGCCTCTCGCACGAACGCAACAGTCAGATACCCACCCCAAGCGCTGGCAGCCTATCGTAGAGAGCCTCTTGGGGCTATATATTGTTTTATTCTAATCCTGTTCATTGTATCATTATACTGCCTTATATAAGTATAGGTGACGAAGTTTGCTGTTACTAGCGGTAATCTGGCTTGTCTTTGCATGGCTTTTGGTATATGTCGTTTACATAAAGGGAGGCCTTTAGAGAATTTCATTAGTTTGTAGTCATACATAGTCAGAGAGCAATATGGACTGGGCATACATACAACGCCAACGCGTGTCATACAATCAATCAGAGGGATGCTTCCGTGTGATACGCAAGCCAAAAACTAAACCCCTACTCTGTTTCTGACTCGAACGCAACAACGGTACTAATTATTTCTTGGGCCGTAGCATAGTACACAATATGAAATATTCAACGGATATTCGGTTACGCGGTTCCGTCTGTCGTCCCCGTTCTCTGTAGATGTTAGCAACTGTGGGTTCGCTTTGCGTAGAAAAGGGGAGTTACCGTAAGCCCCAGAGCAACACGTCTTATCCTCCGCTAGGTGGTCATGAGTTTCCATTATTTCATTGCAACGATCTTGATGATAAGCAAACTTAATAGAGTGCAAATGATGCTTTATGCGTGTCCCTAAGTGAGGGCCGCGGAATGAACAGGAAGATAGCTGTGCCTCACGATGACACTCAGTATAAACTTGAGTGGGAGGTAGGATATTTGGAACATACAAATACCCAACGATCGAGGTGGACCTGACCCATATATCGGAGACCCAAGAACATATTGTGGGGCCACTTGTGCTTACTTTCCGAGACATAGTGGTAATGCGATTTCGGATACTGAGGCTTCTTTGACATGCTTCTAGAAATCTATTGGTAGCCGGGGTCAAGAAGCACTGGTGCGGGAATACTAATTTTGTGGTTAATTGGTGTATTATGACATATGCTACTAGACAAATTGGAGCGATAATGCAGGTACGAAAACAAGCGCACGATGCGTTGTCTCATTCCAACAGCAGTAGATTGAGTATTTAATGTTCGCTTCCATAACAATTGGATACACCTTCTGGTACGCAACTTAGGCCCAAATTGGGTAGAACGATCGTCAAAGCTGCTGTTCCATTGGACTGTGGATTGTTACAGGGACAGATAGAGATACAATTAGTGTTTAGTATTTGCGGACTAACACGGAAGTTGCCGTGATTTCTACCCTGTAAAGAAAATCATAACATTGATGAATCTTTAGAATGATTACTTCATGCTGGCGAATGGCTACTTCCTCAAGAAACTGTTCTGTTCACTATTATTCAAATACTTAGTAAGTATACGTAGTGGTGCATGACTCCTCTGGATACTTTTATATTGATGCCGAGAATACCTGCCATTAAAGTCCTCGTTTAGAGTTGCTTTTGCGAGGGACCGGGTGCCACTACTTCGATGACTGTGGAGTTTTCTCTGTATATTCTTATCATGCAAAAGTCTAAAACTGTAGTTCGTTGCTTTTAAAACATGCATGCGCATGCATGACGTGTGACATCATGGCCAACACAATGATGCGTTGGAGTTGCGCACTCTACGTGTCACATTAATTGTTTCGACGCCTAAGAGCCTCAAACCTCATGTATGCGTTGTGCAGACGGAGTTCCCTACTATTGACATTAAAGCTAACGCTTTCGTTTTATCCCCATTGATGCCACCGCCAGCTTTAATTACCTTATTTCCCCTTGAACCTACTCGAGTAGCTAATCGGATCATGCACAATCACTCGATATCCTGCTTGTGCAGCTCTGTAGTGTAACGGCATAACACCTCTTGATTTGATAAATTTATCAAACCCCATGCAACCGAAAATTCAAATATCTGATAGGTTTCTGAAATCTCAAGACTAGGAATAGATTAGTTGACAGGCAGCCTCAAGCTCACAGGTACTCATCTGCTAACATTTATATGAACCTGTATTCCTTCGTTCTTTATCCAGCCAGCAAGAGAAATAGCTGTCTCAGGCTTCTCGCATGCATCTTGTTTTAAGTATTTCTGATCGTTATCAACAACGTAATATCATGCACACTGATTCCAAATGTGGAATGTTGCCGCAAAACAGGCAATTGCAAGCTTGGGTAGGTGGGCAGTAGATGCACGAACTATTCTCTGAGGCTAATCACGGGCTTCAAACCTTCTCGAGCATGCAGAATTCGTCCGGAAATGGAACCGGTTGGGGTGTTCGACGCGCAATCACACTGACCTTGTGCTTTTAGAAGGTCGGATGTTTGCTTCTTCCACGAACAATATCGGTTGAACTGGAGGGCTTTCTTCATTCCCCACCTTTCCGATCTCTTCTGGGCAAGTTCTTCCGGAGGTATTTTCTTATTGGCACCCAGGACAGGAATTACACCTATTTAGAGTCTACACGATAGTTCGGTATAAGACAAGTGTTGCTTGCAAACCACCCTGGAAGTAGAGGAAGAATTACAAGCGCGGCGGAATAGTATAGCTCATCACCTAATTAGCACCGTATTATCCCTGTAACTCCATTGGTAACCGCAATTGCCGCCGACTATGCAATTTCCTGGGCGTACTATGCGGGCCATTGCTCGGTGCCTAATTCTTGGCCAGGAGTAGTTGGTCATGAGACGGTTATTTCGAAAATACAAGAGCCCGGATTTCCTTGAAAGACAGGTGTGGTGAATATTCTAATGCTGATGGTGCGTTCGTGTGTATGCCAAATGATGGAATGCAGTCCATGGGTAGTCTCTTGCCGAATAAGGGTAGTGGAGCGCCAAGATGAGGCTCAGACAAAATCCTGCTCTGATGGTGGGGTTCGAAGTGGTGGTGGTGATAGTGGTGGTGTCAACAACACGAAGGTAGTTGGGGAGGACAATCCGTTTCCACCAGAAGGTCTCTGCACAATGTGAGAGATTCCCTGCAAATCCACTCTCTTCAAATATCCATTATCATCGAACCATCCAGTTATACGTTAGACTTTAAGCCGCGATATCTTCTTCCATATTGAGGGGTATATAATGGAGAAGAACAATTTAAACAGACTCAACTTCCGCCATCCAGATCCAACTAGGACTCCAGAGAACAAAAAAACCAAGCAATACCACTCGAGAAATCAACACCAGCACACTTCAACATGCCTCACCCTAAACCACTCTCAAAGAAAGCAGTATTAATTCGCCAGCAAATCAATGGAAGATACATAACACTCACAGTGCTGACGGAATATCTTAAAAAGCGTTGGCCTACTACACGTACAGAGATCGACGTAAGCCACTTCCCCTCCCTTTCACTCGGCTCTTACTGGCCAAACTCTCGTAACTAAGCAACGACCTCATAGAACGAAGAAGGGTCTTGGAAACTGAAGGTTCCTGAAAACATTTCGGAGGTGGGCTTATTGAACATGTCTCGTTTCTCAAACTAAAGGTTCGATAGAAGGAAATTCTCCAGCTTCAATCTGAATCACAAGCTCGGAGTGGTTAATAAAGAATACTTATCTGATTTGTGTGGGTGGTGATAGTCGAGTGCTTTTGACAGGGGAAGTGTGGGTTGGAAGACAGCTGCATGTACGCTCAAATTAATTGATATGGTCGTTGTCAACGGGTCATGCGTAATCTTACTACATATACTGCACTGACAAATTTATTTTCGGACGAGACTAAAATGACAATTTGTTAATCCCATAGCTCGTGGCAGGCCCTCAAGCGATGTTCGATCTTCTAGGAATGACAAGATTTCATTTTCGGACAAGTCTCAAATGTCACTTTGAAATTCGTACCGACCCAGCCAATAACAGGAACCTTATCTGTGGGTACAGTATGTGAATCGTGGTCAAATTAGGATGCAGCTTGTTAGATATTTGCGGCGAATCTTCCAGACTACAGAACTAGCCTCGTATATTGAGCACAACTATGTACACATGCAGTTCAATATAATTGCATGGTGAGGATCTAGTAGGTACAGGCGGAAAGCTTAACGCCATTGACTCGATAGGACTCGAAGTTTAAAGCTGCCCACCGTCCGCGAAGGACGAACCCACATCGACATTTTTTAAGATGCTTCCTATATACTCTCCACCTAAGCCGAATGAGCGCTCATATTCACTTGATACTTTAACCTCTCCAACTAAGAGTTATCCAATAGTGAGTCAAGAAGATCAAAGTATGTCTGATTCAAGTTCATTCGCCGGCTGGGAAACATATCCGATGAATGTATCCGACTACGACGCACTTAATATCAATATCGATACGTACCGACAACGTTTACAAACCCACTTGCGCACCGATGGCTTTGTCGGAGATGCAACCAAAATCATATCCCAAGAGGTGAAGCGTCGGCGCGAATTTCAAGGCTTAGGTTCGTTCACCGATCTATCCAGTTGACAGTTCAGACGGAATACTAAGCCCCGTATACATATAGCTAGTCAACCGACGCTGGAGAAAACTGAACATGTCAGCGTTCCTAATGTTGAAGATTTACTGAGGGTGAGTACATTATGTGAGATTCTGAATTTTCGTGTTACTACTTCTTCCATTCGAATTCTGACAGCCTGTCCATTTAGAGTACCAATAAGAAGTCCAGTTCGTTCTTCATGTAGTCCACACCAGACAGGTTTGTTACAACCCAATGCGGAAGGCTGACCCGGGTTAACAGAACCATATCGCCGCCTTTCTCCTTCGCGAAATTGCCCATCTGCAAGGAGGCGCTTTTGAAGATTTTGACATACTACATGGTATTACCCGGGTTTCTGGACATCCTCCTATCCTTTGGGCAAAAGATATGGGAAAAAGATGAGAACTTCAGTATATATCACCAGTATGTTTCCAGGAAACGGCCAATCTCAACTGCCGACAGCTCCAGCAAGTCTATCGGTAAGCCCAGCTTGCCTACCAGTCCAACCGAGCAAATACTCACAATGTCCTCAGAAGTTTGCTACAACCTCAAATATGCAGTGCAGCGCAAAGACAGCATGAGTAAGGATCCAAACTCTCTCGTGTACACAACTAGGAAAGTCGGGATCTGGTCCAAATTCTACCCCGCGGAAGACCGGACGGTTTGGATTCTCGTGAATCCACCCGCCAGCTTTGGAAGTCGTTTGCCTTGTCTACTGGGAAATTGTGATATAAAGGAGGATATGGCGGTTCACCTGCTGCATCTATCTTGCGCTGATGAAAATTGGGAGGGGTATATCAATCAGTTGGAGGGTGACTTTTACAAGTTGGTATGTCTCTAGTCCCTCCTCTTAAAATTTATTATAGGACTTGCTAATCGCTTCACCTTGAAAAGAAAAGTGACGCCTGTAATTCACAAGCAAGGCCCATGTCATCAGATTCTTCCCAAGGATTTCAGCCAGCAAAGACTGACAGCCCTGCGCCTTCTCTAAAACATGCAAAAACCCTGGAGATTCAACGAGATAAGTTGTTGGAGCTATCCAACTTTCTTGCCATGAATCAGCAAGTAATGAAAAAGATGAAGGCGGGATTCAAGAAGATTCGACGAACTAAAGACCCCAATCTTGCTGCAGAATCTGACTTTCCTGAGTTCATGGCATCATTGGAGGATCACTTCATGCGAGCTAAACATCACAGCGACCGGGTACAGTGTCTAATTAAACGATGCGATGGCCTGGCCGCATTAGTATTACTCCTCCCGCTTATAGTTTCTTACCACCCGTCGGCTGATCCATGAAGGTCCCATGCATACTAGCTTCCCAGGAGAATACAATTATGCGTAGTCTGCAGCAGAAAGCCGCGCTGTATTCGAGCTCGATGAAGAAAATCACAATCATCACGATGTTCTATCTTCCTCCAACATTTGCTGCGGTAAGTCGTATCCTAAATTCATTCTCAGAATTGGCCAGATTCCTTATGCTTGTACATTATTTCTAGAGTTTTTTTAGCACGCAGTTCATAAAGTCCGAAGTCGGACAACCCCTTAAATTTGCTAAAGACGGGGGAATTGGATTCATTTGTATGGTGGGTCTTTTAACTATATTAACGTTTGGAGGATTGTGGTGGTACGATAGGCGTAGGCGCCTGCGCCGAGTACATGACGAAGAGGCAGCGAGGTGTGAATTGTGATAGTACATTTCATGTCGTAATGGGCATCAAGCTTCAGCAGTTGTCAAAATTTCATTAGTCGAAACGTTAGCCGAAAGGAGTGAGTCTTTACATAGATCTCTCGCTGTTTTTAATCTGAGGAGTTACTCTACAATTGTTTCAGTCGCTTGATAGCTTTCCTCTACAACCTTACCAGAATTAGCCGTTTCTCAGGTTCGGGTATGAAACACACAAGTAGGTAACTAGGAGTAAAAACTTGAACGTGTTCGTGCAGAGAATCGAACCCCGGTATTTCCCGTCTACAAACTCATCCTAAGTGATCATATGCGGCGCGCGTAAGATTGTCCCGGGATATCGTAGCGGACCCCGGAACTAGACCAAGAAATCGATCCAACGTTCCCAGGTATTTCTCCCTTGTTCGCCCCGGTAACGCACGCCGATATACTCGGTAACCTGAATGGAAGTTTACTTATATGGCAAGTGGGTAGTGCGGAACATGAGCGGTAGTACTGTAGGTGTTTTGAGGCGCAGGGCAAAATGGCTCGTTACCTAAGGGGTAATACCTAAAGGGCAAACATGACGTTTTAGCGCAAATGCAAAATACGTTATTCGTAATGCAATGAAAGCCTGTGTTCACGTATATAATATATACTGTAGAGAAAGAAGCTCATAGAAGCAGTCGGCGGAAGACCAAGTGCCGAATACCCATACAGCTCGAGCCAACATCTATCGGGCTTGCGAGTAGGAGAGAAGCTACACACCCCAAGCCTAAACCCTAAGGCCTAACTAGCACGCTAATAACTTCATCCCATACATCCGCCATGCAATAGTTACTCTACAGTAGCAATAGAAAAGTAACACTCTGAAACTCTCTTACTCTATTATAAGTTATTTAGATGTTATGAGGACGTCGAGTAGCTGAATTTCCTATCCCCCCTTGGGTACTTAAGTACTTAGAAGTAGGTACGTACCTCTAGGTAGTAGGTGCTCTCGATGTACAGTAACATGCTAGCCAAGGTTCCGAAAATACCGTTTCCGATCAGTATGTAAATTTAAGCGGATTCGGATGGTACGGATTGAGTTTCGGGCCGATCGGGAACCTTAGTCTAGCTTGGCATCACTCAGGCTGTCCATATAGCCTTCCCCATTCCCCCGCTGCTTCTTCATCTCCCATGTCAGTTCAATTCATTTCACTTTTGCATGAGTGTTTCCACAGTCGCTCCACCCCCCGCCTAAGTTCAATGCACTTAGGGAAAGCCGCCCTTCGGTGCAAGAGCAAGCTGCGCCGCCACAAGCTGCTGTAAGATGGAAACATAAGAAAATGAAGGTTCGTTAAAGAGCGCTTGAGATGAATTTACTATTGCTCCTCTGCTTATATTTAGTAGCTAGAAGTACGTTCGTGAACCCGGCGCTTCTTTTGCATCCGGCAAGCAGCTTAGAGCGAGCGACATCGGCACTTGACACATGAGTACAATACATAAATGATTAGGAAAATAGAATTTCTAAAGTATTGGAAATACTAACCTTTAAACTCAGTAAAACTACAGATAGTCACCATTATGTTGTGCACGGCGCCTTTCCTATGTGCACATGTGGGAAGCCCGCAGGCGGCAGGCCGATCCGACACTGCCCGTCCCCTTCACGTCCGTTGAGCATCAATAGTACAAATAGTACTATTGCCCCATATTACATCCACAGGAGGTTCTATGGTAATTCTATTCTCGTAAGAAGCTTCTGTTGAGGCTAGGACTATTTACACCAATACGAGACTTCCGTTTTTCAAAACTGAACACTTGTGGGGTGGAACCGTAACTCGGTAGGGACCTCCATGATGCGTGACGTACGAGTCTTGGCGCTCGGTGCACTTTCCACCGCGGTCTGCATCTCATGGCTACCAGCGCCTGAAACACAAAACAAACCCGCGGTCAGGCTCCGTACCCTATTACACAAAAAGATCACAACAAAATAGCTACCACCAAGAGTCTGAAAGTACAAAGTCACAATGTCTTTTTACCTGTAATAGGTACATATACCGTTTGGTGTAGTTAAAGAAGTCGATATCAACACAGCTTAGACTTACTAGGTAGCGAGCTCTTATCCCCTACACGCTCGGTTTTTGCAGATTGGTTACCATAGTCGATTCAGACAATTTCATTTGTAGATCAGCTGAAGTGACCAATGAAACATGATCTGCTCTGTCACCGCTAACTGTCTGACATTCCACTTGGCCAATCAATGCCACTCTCAGTTGCCACTAGAGCATGGTAACCAATCTGCAAAAACCGAGCGTGTAGGGGATAGCTTGAATTGACGCTAACTGCCGCTTATGGGTGATTCAATCGTCTGATGACTACGCGATGTGCCTGGCAATAGTCCGGTGTAGTTATCTACGCGCCAGCAAAAATGCCGTCTGACTGCTGATAGTTTATCTGTGGTACTTGCTAATCTTGGGGGTTAGCCCGTACGGAAATCCCTTGTTACTCCTAGGCCTATAGTGCTGCTCCTGATGTTGCATTAAGTTATATACTAGGTTTTGCTTTGGGACCTGTGATCTTGCTTCATTGAGTGGTACTACATTTCCCTCTCGCCGGTTCTCGCATCGATATTAGCTGATAACTCAGAGGTTTACGGACGAAAAGCAGTTCTAATTCCAACATGGGCTGTATCTTGTATTTTTCAGATTGGCTGTGCAACGGCACTGAGACGCTGTTGATATGTCGACTGCTTGTTGGAACCTTGTTTGAATGTTGCCAGTGGTGTCAATGCTGACTTTTGGAGAGGTAGCTATACACACATAACCCATAACGAACGTTTTACTGATATCAAGCAGCCAACGAACTTGATCCCCCGCTCGGACTTTTCACAATGTCTGCGTTTTTGGGTTCCGTTGTTGGTTGGTCCTCGCGAGTCCGTACGTCCCATCTTGGTCGTTGTTGTTGTTGTTTAATCATACTGTATTCACTCTAATTAGAGTATGACAGGACCTTGATAACCCCCTCCGCCTCCGGGCGAGCCGGCTAGATGGCGGGGCTCCCCCCCCCGCTACCCTTCGTCCCCGTTGACAAATGAAAGATAAGATAAGAGAAAGACAGAAAGAAAGAAAGAAAGGTATAACCCCGTTACCGCCCCCGCCGCTCCTGAGCCCTGAGCCCTGAGCCCGCTCCCTACCGCTACTTCACTTGGGCGGAAACTTCCCGACTTCAGTGGCCGCCAGGAAGTCCATCACCGCTTGGTCGCACTCTTCTATGGAAAACAGCTCAGAGATCTGCACATGTCGGCATCTGCCCCCATCTTGGTCGTTGGCTGACTGGCATACTCAGGCCCGATCGTCGGCGGGTTTTGCGTTCAGGAACTTTCGGTAGAACAAGACTGGCGATGGTGTTTTTGGGTCCAGCTGATTCTGTCCGGAGTTCAGGCCGCCAACTAGGCGTGGTATCCAGAAACGTTCCGGCCAACCCTGATCGAGCGCAAAATGAAGAAACTACATTTCGAAACGAAAGAAAAACCCCACCCGAGTGTACCGAAGGAATTGTTAGGGGTACCATATGGCGGCAGCTATAGATGTTGTTTAGCGACTCAATTGTCTTTCTGGTCTCGCTATACATTGGCTTTCTCTTTGGGATTCTGTAGGTCAATTTTACCCGTGCATTTGTATCGTCGCAATCTGAGATAGATATCTCTTCTTCGCTGTGAGTTGCAACCGTAGCAACTGATGTTTCAAACAGATAATTGACATCCTACGTTTCAGGCATACCCAATCGTCTTTCAAGGCCGATACCACATGAAAGCTAGCTAATCCGAGCTCGCATTCCTTAACATTGGCTAGGGCGTAGTTCTCTCCTTCCTGTCCGCCAGATACGCCAACAAAATCTACATACTGCTAAAACCAAGCGGGGTTTAGAGCATGGTACATTCCCTGAGGGCAAGCTACCGCTTGCAATGCTGGCCGCCTTCTTCGTCCCCATTAGAGTAGTTTATTCTGGTTTGCGTGGTCGAGCTTCCAGAGGATCCACTGGATAGTCCCCATCCTCTCGGGCGTACCGTAAGCCACCTACTTCTTCTACGACAGAACTAAGAAATGTATGTAGTTTTGCATGGGGGTTGACCACCATCTTCATCAGCCTCGTCAGCTTCGTTGCAGAAGGATACTTGGGACATTCTAGCTCGGCCATTGCGGCTACTACGATACTTAGATCCTTATTCGCCGGGTCGTTTTCTCTGTTTTCGATGCAGATGTATAACAATCTGTTGCTGGAATGGGCTTCGTTACTTTTGGGTACGTATTCACATTGACTGGATCTGGAGATATGGGCTAAGGAGACGATAGGATTCGTGTCAATTATGTCTATTCCCGTACCGTGGCTGTTTTGAAAATTTGGACCAGCTTTAAGGGTTAAAAAGTAAGTTCCATCTTGAGGGACAGAAACAAGATGGAATAGAAGTGGTGGTAGGCTCAGGTGAGACAATTGTTTCTGGTAAAAATGAGGTGAAACATAAGGCGGTCTGGTGTAGAATGTGTGGGTTTATATATTACACTAGCTATAGCGCGAAAATTTATAAGTAAAATTGTTTGCGTACCTACAGTTCGACCTGATCTAGCAGAAATAGCGCTCGCTATGAAACTCAATCTACGCAACCACAAATGATGCAGGATCAACTACTAATGCTCTGTACTAAGTAAATCTACTCTACTGGTTAGCTACGTTAGCCAATCAGGTACATACGCTTGCACGTTGGCCTAACTGTTGGGTATTCCTGGTGGCAAAGTGCAACAAATCCACTCAGCCAAGCGTGTAAAGAATAGTTCCAGCCCATTGGAAACGCTGAATTCGCGAAGTGCGCACACCTAACCCTGTTTGAACGTCTTCCCGTTTCAAGCAATGCAGATTCCAGCATGCACATCGCTTGCCTGCGGGTTCTAAACCGCAGTATTGTATTTACCAACAGTCGTAATGGAAACTCGCTCCGAATTCTAGTGAAATAAAGGACCCCATTCCAGGTCTTGCTTGCTATGTTTCTGACCGGACTAACAGCGAGGGTACACAAATAAAGGTGGAGTGTGTAACAGAAAGTCACAAACCAATGCATGGGGAAGACGTGAACCAGGTCTCAGGTTGACTGGTTGGTCACGCCTCCCTGCACTTCTTGCAACCCCGCATCCACAAACCACATCTCCTCCCTAACATCCAAAATGCGCACCCCGACCACCTCTCCAGAACCACGCCAACAGTTTGTATCTAACATAAAAGTCCGCTCCCTCTTCTTCTGATACCCCACCATATCATCCCGAGACTAAACATCGTCTAGGTTGTCTACACCCTCTACCCCGAATCGCGCCCCGATTACCGTCTGAAAGATGTCTTGGGCGGCAGCTCCGACGTCAACTATGGATATGACGGCAAACGCGCGTACCTAGTCCCAGAATATACCGACGACCCCGATAAGGCCTGTATTGGCTTCGAGGCTGTGGTAACGGATACAGAAGCGCCCCTTCTCAATAGTTTGGCGGGTGGCGGAAGAGGGAGATTTCGGTATCTCATACCAGTGCGGGATAATGGAAGTAATAAAAAGGTTGTTGAAGTGGGGTTGATGAGACTGAAGTCCTCGAGTGGCTCCTCGGAGGTAGCGCTCGAACAAAAATTTGATGCAATGACGAGGGACTTGAATAAACAGCGCGGGGGAGATTGGCTGTATGTTGTATATAAACTCGAGGAAGTGCGATATGCTGGAGTGGAAGCGGAGAAGATTTGATATACATAATCTTATCTAAGGAATAACTAGCTGTGGGGTAATTTAAGAGGTTTCGAATTGAACACTGAATACTTCCATGGCCTTGATTCCATAGTTTTATGATAATATCGATTTTAATTGGTGAGTCTTTTTAGGATGTAAGAGCGCCGGCGTAAAACTTGAGGGAGGTGGAATATGCAAGCAACTGGCCACAGAGGTTAACAAAGAGCTCACGTTAAGTCAACCCCTTCCGGATGTTTGTCTACTCTAATCTCCCAACGGACTCATTTTCACTGGAGAGAAGCTCCTTAGTGTTTCAGAGGTCCTAAGTTTGCTCACGCACGGACCACAGTTTACTTAGACGGACACCAGCTTCATCATAAACTATCACCCACCCTCTCTGTACTGTACTGGTTAGTGATTCGGACGTTAGCAGTCAGAAGAGTTTTCGTTTGGCCAATTATATGTACTTGTCAGCAGGACTATGTTCTATACGTTAAATCTGTATGTTCTACTAAAGTAATATTTCTTCCCCCAGCTGGTTCATCTTTCACTTCCCTATCCTGACAGCACTTAATGAATTTGGGCATCTATCCAAGATGGAATAAAAGCGAGTGGTGTAGTGTTTAATTAGTATGGGTGGCCAAATATTCGCGGCAACATCATCATGTCTCATTACCAGAGGCTTTCAGCAACTTCTGTCCGATGGGGAAATGCCTGTTACATACCAGTCACCGGCGTCCGAACCACTCTGACCAGTACAATATTCGAGTAATCAATTAAGACCACGGATCTCTGAGTTACACATAAAATATATCATATCAATCTCTTCCTACTTCCATATCACCCACCTGTCGTATCACTCGTAGAATAACTGTCCTATATTAACTACAAATCCACCAAAACAGTATATATGTACTGCCCCTCTCTTACTGATCTACTCATTTCCCCAACCCTCTCACAGCCTTCCAATTACTAGTATTACCCCTACTCGCGCCCTTAAGTCTAGGTGGTGGCGGCGCCGCTCTCTCAGGGCTGCTGCTGCTAACGAGATCAATAACCTCGATAGGTTTACTAACCCTCTTTTTCACTACCCCATTCTTCTTCCCATCATTTTTCGTCGTGGTGGTGGTGGTTGCACTGGCTTCAGCCTGGATCTGTTTTTGTGAAAGATCCACGTCCTGATCCCGCACCGAAAACGGTGAGAAATCAGGAAGCGGCGGCAGCGACGGAGATTCCATCTCATCTTTGGGTTCGGCTTTGACCTGCGATGATCTTTGGGAGAAGAATGTTTCTAGGGAAGGGAGCTCTCCTTCCGAATCGGTTGGCCAATCGAATTTGGATCTAGGCTTCGCAGGTTCTTCTTCGGCCGGAGGTGATTCTGGGCCTGTTATGGGAGACGGTAGGTGCGTGGGGGAGGGTGCTCGTATAGGGGAGAGCTCTTTTGTCAAGTTGAGCTTGTTAAACTTAGGCTTTTTGGAGACCTTGGGTTTCGTTGTCTCTGTCAGAGCCGGTTGAGAACCGTCTTTTTCGAGAGGGAGCTCGGGAGAGGCTGGGCGGATGATGTCGGCCTTTTCTACAGAATGAACACCGTTTTCGGCTGTTGGCGAATCTCGTGCTGGGGAAGGTGTGCGGGGCGTCTCCTCCATTTCCTCCTGAACACCATCTTTCATTTCTACTGCGCCGAATGTTTCCTCTTCCCAAACTTGCATGGGATCATCCCCTTTATCGCCTTGTTGGGTATGGCTGTCCATTGATTCGGGCTCATGTTCTTCGGTCGGAGCTGGGGCTTCATTCATGGCAGCTTCCTTGTCGTTCTGTTGTTCGGGGGGTGCATCTGGTGTTTCATTGGCGGGAGCGTTGTTGCTACTGTCTCCCATGAAGATATCATCACCGTAGTCTAGATCCTCGGGGTTGTTGTCGCCATCATGATAGTCATCATGTGTTCCGAGATCCTCGGGCTCCTCGGGCTCTATTCCGCCATCAGGCAGCTTCACCACCTTAGCTTCGAGCAGCTCTCCAAACACGAGCTCCAGGAACCCAGTCTCCTCAGTCTTCTCAAAGCCTGGCATATCGAATTTTCCCAGTATCTTCTCGCCAGTTTCTTCATCATATTGCGCCTGCGGACGATCCCTGATTGCAAGCTTGAGTTGGACTTGTGGGCCGTCCGGGACGTCCATATACACTTTCTCAATCATAGCAGTACGGTAATCAGTGATGACTGGCATATATCTTTCCCCGATACTAAGTTGTTTGAATGCGATGACGGTACCCCGAAGAAGCGGTTGAGTGAGAGGGGGCAACGATGACATATCGGCGGGCAACATGGGAAGATCCTCTTCAGCCAGAGCGTTTCCTCCGTTCACAGCTTTGCCTTGCGGCTTATCATCAGAGATGGACTGGTTAACTACTTCCGGTTCCTGATATTCCTCGTACTCATCTGGATTTGTTCCTTGGCGTTTCCTAGACCTCTTTCTCTTCTTGCCAGGGTTCATGGCGCCATTATTCTGTTGAAGCTGTTGTTGCTTGAAGGGAAAGCCGGGCGTAGGAAGCTGAACATTGTTCTGCTCACACTCGACGGCACTAAGATAGATCTTGGAACACCAAGCATCAGGGTTAGAATCTTCGGGGAATTCCGCTTCTTCTAGGGCTGCGTCGAGTATAACCGGGGTCCCATCCTCGTCGTAGATAGTTCTTGAAGCAGGTTTGTCGTGAGGCCGTTTCCATTTCTTGTTTTTGTTGTTGTAAGGGACGGATCCAATATCTCGGAACCTCGTGACCTTTAACTTCGGGGCTGTAGGTTCAAGAATGAGACGCTCCGGCTCATTTTCAGTCGACCTCGGAGCAGAGAATGAGCCCTCGGGAAGAGATATGCTCTGGCATGCGTTTTTGTCGCGAAGCCATTGTTTGATGTTACCTGGTTGGGCTAGTCCTGCTTGTATAGCCACCTTATAGGCCTTCCTATCGCTTTTCTTCACCGGCACTTCCTTGGCTGGGGTTTCTTTGGCCAAGGTTTCGTTGGCCTTGGGACCCGGGGCCCCCTTCTCTGCAGGAGGTACAACTTCATCTGCTTTGTCGGTTTCCGTCTCTATAGCGGTTGCTTGTTCTCCGTCTTGGACTGTACGATGGTTCTCCAGATAACTCTTGATCGCATCTAACGAAGATGACATATTGAGTCCGCCCTGTGCAAGTAATGTTTTCAATCTCGACAGCGTATAATCGCACCCCACGGCACCTTGAGCTTGAAGTCGCTTCAAAATTCGAGAGTCCTTCTTACGGGCATTTCGAGCTTTAGTAGCCGCACTCGCTCGATAAGGCAGAGTTCCAGGCGCGGTACCAGGACCTTTAACAGTGGGGGTGGGCTCTTTGTTGGCATGGGGCGCTTGGTCAGAGCCCTTCGTCTTGCTTTTCGACGATTGCCTACACGTCGTTAATATTAACTGGTCATTCGTAAGTCAGTGAACATACAATTCGGGTATCTCGTCCTCTGAGTTTCCTTTATTGTCTTTTGATTCCTCTCTTGATGTTGATTTGGACGAATTTGATGGTGAGGATGAGGATTCCTTTCTTGGACGCTTGAATTTTTTTTTTTCGGGGACCGGCTGGGAATGCGTGGTTATGATGGAGACACCCCCATCTTCCGAGGCAGCATTAGATTCGACTTCGGATTCAGAGTCGGGCTCAGAGTCGGACTCGGAACCGGATTCCTTGAAACTTGAGTCATCGCTGTCATCGTCGCTTTCGTCGTCATCATTAGACATATGGGGGACAACGGGAGCAAAGCGGACAACGGTTCTGTCTCCGGCTTCGATCTTAGCAGCGGCCTCCTCCGAGTCCATATTCTCATCTTCATCAGTTGCTTCCGATTCCACCGGCTCGTAATCATCTTCATCTTCATCCTCATCTTCGCCCGCACCTAACAGCTGGAGTGTAGACGTTTCGACCCCTTCGCCGGATTTACTTCTCTTTGCCGAAGGAATGAGCAACTGCGGTCTATCAGGAGCAGGTCGTATGTATGGTCGGCCGAATGGAGTGCCGTCGAGAAGTTTTCTGCCGCTTGTAGTAACTTGTCTCCTGCCGCCAGACTTGCGATGCTTAACTTCACTGGTAGACAATGGGCGTATCCTGTGTACATCAGCTAGGAGTGAAAATACGACGGCAAGCAAATACTCACACAACGGTGTCATCATCCTTAAAAACAGTGGACAGTTCCTGGAAGTGTAGTATCTCGTATCCATCCAACTCAACAACATAATCTTCGAGTCCCCAAGTAGATCCTTCAAGCGGAAAGACTTCATCGACAGACGCCAGGAAATTCGACACGATGTGGTCGATGCCGGGCTTCAGTCGGTCGGTGGTTTCCCATATGAGCTTCACCACGGGAAGCCCGCCGCGGAAGATCTGCAGCCTTAGCCGCATTGTGATGGAAGTCGGTATGTGGCTTTCGAAAGAGTTTGTCAAGATCTCGCGGGGTAAAGCGTAGATATAGATGTTCCTGCGACTGCGGAGACGACGACGCGCCAGAATGGTGGAAATGTGTAGTAGCGCGCGTCAAAAAGCGGGAGTCTTGGCTAGGTTGCGAACTAAGTTACTGTTTGACGCTATCGTAGAAAGAGCAACAGATGGACGTTTGGGGGTCAAATATAGACGAAGACGAAGGAAGTGCAATAGAGCAGGCCACCCACCACCAAGAGCATGCATACTATATGATATCTGATGTTGTTTTGAGGGAGTTATAGGTAAATGTCGGGTGGGACATGGTAAGCTAACCGACTGTAGCCTAGACCAAGCCTCAATTTGCTGGTTCGTTCTCTTTCTTAATCACACGCGTGTCATCATCCACGACAAGGGCATTATCACCCCATCCACACGAGAGAACGTCTCGAATTCCTTGGACGTCCATCCCCAACGCTCTTCGTCAAAGTCATAGCCCGAGATGGTCGAAAAACGGAAGCGCTCTTCGACTGTCCACGCTCGTTCACTATCCACCACCAAGCGGCAGAGCACTACTCCAGCTCCACAGCCTACTCCACCCCCGCCTAAACCAGATTTCCCGACGTCGTTCGATAGAGATGGACCTTTACCAGTACTTCCGGTGTGTCAGCCAGATAATCTCTCGCTGAAGGAATTTAAGTCTGTTGCTGAAAGGTATGAGCTACCTAAGACGCGCCATCAACTTTGCTTGACCGGTAGCTGACGGAGTACGGTCTATAGTAAAGTTCTAGCAGAATCTCTTCTTCGGTCGACGCGGAAATGGGTTGATGGCGATATCTTTGAGAAATATTGGACTAAGCCACTAAAGTCTCGAAAGCTTGACCCAGCGATCATCGAGAAGAACCCTGGAAAGGATACTATGGTTAAGCTGGGTAATGCGACGATGCATTGTATGCCGCATAAATTCGACATTCGATTATATCAGGTACTGCGACCAGTAAAGGAACCGCCGCCACCCCCTCCACAGGTAGCCCAGCAGCAGCAACAACCGCACCAGCAGCCCTTGATGCAATCCCAACAGCCCGTCCAGACCAATCTTGTTCCTCCGGCCGCAATACCACAACCTCCCTCCACTTCCGCACCGACCTCGCGTCCAATGCAAACCCAGCAAGCTCATGTGCCGCCCGCACAACCAACTCCGCAACCACAGCAGCAAGCAGCACAAATACCTGTTGTCCCAGTATCTATGGCGCCTCAGCCAGCACATGTTGCAGGTCCTCCGCAGCAGATGCCCCATCATGCCGGGCCGCCACAACCTCATCAGGTTGTTCCACCGGCGGTCCCAAACCCTCAAAATGCACCACCTAGGCCTCCACAACCAGGCCAACCTTTTCAACAACATCCACCACTATCTCAGGTCGTCCCCCTCCCGCCGCCGCCCCCCCGTCCAGACCCGGTTATCCAGATGCTTGCCATGAAGGCAGCCACAGATGTCAAACTCAAAGAGCTTATGCGCATTGTCGCCTCTGGTAAAGCAACGAGAGAGCAGTTGCAAGAGTTTCAAGGATATATTGATACACTCACGGCCGCAAGTAACAATCCCCCAATTGGGCCTCCAGGCAGTCAGCTCCGTCCGCCTCAGCAGATGCAACAACTGCCTCAGCCCCCGCGCCAACAATTCCCCTCTCACCAACAATTCAATTCACATGGACAGCCTATGCAGCCACAGATGCAGATGCACCCCATGCAGCATCAACAAATGTTCCAACACCCACCTCAACAATTGACAATGCGCCAATATCAGCAGTCATTACAACCACCCCCACCAGTGCAACAACGTCCACCTCCCCAGTCAAAAGCTCGAGCGTTCCCACAGCCTCCGAGACAAGAAATTTGCGGTATTGTCTTCGAATTTATCGACTCCTACAGTCAAGGCGACCGTTTCCACTTCCCAAAGCATGCAATTCTGGAGTACAAGAACCGAGGCACCACCGTGATAGCATCTTTCATCGTGACACGAATCCCAGAAGGCTATAAAGAAGAATTCTACCAGCCAGTTACAATAATCTTGGAGAGCACCTATCCAAGAATCCTCGAACACTTGAAGATGGTAGTGGCTGATCCGGACACTACAAGGAGCTATATGAAGCAGATCATAGACACCAAGAAGCGGGTGAACGATACATATCTTGTGTATCGCCTTCGGCGAGAACCTGGTGAAGCCGTACCAGACAAGACCTATATCGAAGCCCGGATGGACCCACCACCGCGGAGCAAGGAGGCAAAAAATGCAAGGGACACCAGCACGCCAATGCGGGATACCAAGAGCGGCGGGAATTCTGTACACCCACGGACTGGGCCCAAGGTGAAGCACGTCAAGAAGGTTCGTACTTCTCTCGCTTCAAACGAAAAGAAATAAAGTAAAGAAAAAAACACACGATACACACACGATCGTTTCATCTCTGTATATACCTCTCTCGTACTAAAACTCATGGTAGCACACTCCCAAACTTAATTCTACTCCTACTACTACTGCGTCAAATGATTCCCCTGCCACCGCCGCTACTGCTTCTGCTGCTGCTCCTGGTGGTGCTGCCAACGAAACTATCGTGCTTGAAGTGGATATGTCGCCTCCACCCGAACAAATTCCCAGGCCTCCGCGACTTCCGAAGCCCCCGAGGTCAAGAAAGGGCAGGATAGCGGACCCAACAAAGAATTGCCACATCTGCCAAACTTCGAAGACGTCACTCTGGAGAAAGGCCGATATTGAGGGAGAAAACGTCACCGTGTGCAATGCGTGCGGGATAAAGTGGAAAACGAATGCACAGAAGCAGGCTCAGATCGCTGCAGCAGTCGCGCAAGGACTGCCAATTCCGATCTTTCCGGGAGATGAGAGGAGTAGCAGCGGTACTGGCGGACAGAGACCGTCGTTGGAAAGTCTTCAGCAAGGAGGCCCGCAGATGTGGATGGAGGGCGTGGAAAGCGTTACCGGCCAGGTCTTTGCTACCGGAGTTGGACTGTCGTCGTCCCCGCCGCCACCGTTTCAACAAGCAACTCAGCAACCCCCGCTGTCTCCTGAGCAGCATCCGACTCCTTGTGCTATCCCTGTAGCACCATCGTCGGTAGCTCCGGAAACTGCCGCCGTCTCTTCTACTGGATAGTAAGATTTGTGGAGAGGGAGAGGATTTCAAGGGAATGGATCGATCAGCCATGGTGTAAATGAATGTGTATGATAGGCTTTTTCTGTTTCGATAAGCATGCGGGATATGGAGTCTTCCTTCTTTTGTTGCTTTGGTAGATGCTGCGTGCGTCTGGTTTGGCGCAAATGGTGTTTTTACTTTTGTATGTCTTTTGTGGCTGTATGCAGCAGTGCCGGAGAGTTAATCAAAGAGATGCCGGTAGTTAAAGAATGACTACATTCCATTTACTGTCAGACATCTAAGCCCCATACATTGATGCAGAGACTTATCTGCAAGACCAACATCGAGTTCTGCATTGTACTTCCAAGGCAGATTTCTCGGGGATCACTCGGTATTCCGAATCTGGCTTAGACTAATGCACCCCTGGATTTGGTTTAGATCCCAAGCCCAGGGTCCCACGCAAAGCGAATTGATACTTGGTATCACTGATCATGATGCTGACTGTTGTAGGAATTAGGTATATTCCAGCCGGCTCGGTCCCGGCCGCCCTCCCGCACAACAAAAACAACCATAAGAATCGCATTTTAACCCGAATCTGCCAGCCCGTGTTCTCGGGATCGCTGATAGACGAAGATCTGCCAAAAGGATGGTTTTGGCATGTACTGTACAACGTGGGCATAGCGCATGAACCACGGGATGCGCACAGTGACCGAATGTTTAGTCCACTTCGAGATCTTGATTCTGCCTATTGTGCTGGATTAGTTTGAGATCTTGAAGGAAAAGTGGCTTGATGGCTTGATCCCGATGATGATCCGTCGAAACACAGCAGTCTGATTGGTTGTCCCGACTTAGTGACACTCCAAGAATCTGATTCGCACTCGGAGAATTGTGCCGTGCACCAGGCTTCAGGGTTGGCTGGGCTCAGCTCAACCGGATCCCATGCATAAGTTCCCCGCCAAACGGTATCTACGTAGATTATGGGGTTATTGAATTGGAATCTCTGTAGAATAGATATTTATCTGGGCTATGGCTACTCCTTCCGATCCAGTTAATTGAGTTTAGTGATCGAACGACGTCTCTGCAGAGGTTAGGGTTCTTTGCTTGTCAACTCCACCCCCACACTTTGCCTGTTGCCTAAAGTATCGACAACGAGGCTCACTCGATCGCTGTTTATTTAGGCCTCCATTATTTCTTGCATTGGCAGTAATTCTGGGGAATCGGGAGTTTTGGTATGCAGCATATAGTATTGAGTTGTTCGAGCCGCGCCTTGGGTAGATTCCAGCCATTTCTTCGGAGCTCTTACAAACAACCTACAAAGCAGGGTGTTGGCGACGATGAGAAATTCAATGCAGCCAAAATGCCAATAACGGGCGCAGCCCACTCTTCGTTGTGTGAAGAATTCCTGCCAATCTGCATATGCACTGAAGCCTTTCCAGTTGGAGGTGTGGTAGCACGGCGTTGCCCCGTCAGCTGTGTGAATCACCATCCAACGCGTGTCTCTGATTCGATCTGGAAGGCTGTAGGCTGGGTATACAAAAACCCCCGCACACCATCACCCACCTCCACGACGACCTTCCGTTTCTCTGGGTTCCTCACGCAATAATGGCGTATCTTCAACGCTACCCCGACCCCAGCGTCTACGACGGCGACACCTTGATCCTCCTCGGTTTCTGCGACCCCAAAACTCCACTCAGCGGCCCGCACCTCCGTGTCCGATCGCAGATACTCCTCGACACAGGCTCCGACAAGTTCAAGACGTTTCTGGGCCCAGACTATCAGTTTCATATCCGCAGAAGGAAGAAGCTTTTGCGCAATGGAATTCCTATGGGAATCAATTTTATCGTCGACTTGGCCCCTCCTGAGGAGGGCGAGGAGGCGGTGGAGATATTGGGGAAGTTGTGGTGCCCCGATGCGGTGAGAAGGTGGAAACCGAAGGGACGCGGGACATGTACCGAAGATGATGATGGCGTGGTTGATGAGCCGACGCCCCAGATTCCGAGTGAGTTGGACAAATTTTATGCCGAGACGTGGGGGGACCGGAAGGGAGAGGAGGGGACGGAAGAGATGGAGGAGGATACTGGGAATGAGCCATCGGAAAACGACGATGCGGGGTCCCCTGGTGCCGTCACTCCAAAACAATCCACTCGGAAAAATTCGACACCTCCGCCTCCACTACCTCCAGCCTATTCTGTCACGAGACATGTCGGCGCCCTGGAAAGAGTGTTCGGCATCCTACACGGCGTTGACCCACTACTCCACTCGGCGACAATGTGGTACACCGTCCACAAGGTTGCGGTGGGGCTCGGGTGCGCAAGAGCAGTGGTAGATTACATCCTCACATGGCTATACTCGGAGCGAAACGTCACGTTCATTGAGTTATTCACACCGCTCGCCATGGAAATAGCGGAGGAGCTGCAATCCGAGATGCTGTTCAAGGACTGCTTCGCCCTCTCGGTCGCCCGGAAACTCCTCGAAAACCGCTGCCGAGACTTTTACCCCGCGGACAAGGACACGGACTCCAAAGTCATGGCGCGATACCAGCACTCGATCGATGCGGGCGCACGATCGTTGAGCGTTAGAATTTGCGAAAAGTGGCACGAGCTCCTCAAGTTGAACTGGCTCGACAATCCTGAGAATGTCCCAGAGATGGAGACTATCAACGACTGCCTCCACGATGCTGTCGCGAATCCAGGGAAATACCGCCCAAAATTCATTACCGATACAAAGACATTGAAGGATTCCATTCAGATAGCGTTGAGGACGAAGTTGACAGAGATTGTCGACGGCAAGGGGGGTATCCCCAACGCTCCTCCGGCGCCGCCGGATCCATTGGATCTTGAGAGCTGGGAGACATTCCGCTCCATGGTGTTTCAGGACAGTGGACACGATGCTATCGTATTTAACCGCTATGCGTGGATGCAAATTCGCGACATCAAGCTACCAGTGGATATGAGTTTTTATTCCAAAAGGTGGCCACCGCCAAACCAATGTATCTACGAGGATCGGGTACTGGTCCAACAGAACGAGAAAGCGAAGAATGGGGACAAAATCGAAGAATCCGGGAAAGGAAAGGGTATCATGAATACGGTTTCAACACCCGTCGGACAAGGACAATTTGTTGTCGAGGTCAGGACACGGCAGGGTTTAGGATCCAATACTGCATCGCCGAACATCAAAGAAGATGATGACGACTGGGTTCAACCTCTCATGGATTCCCCGACCTTAGGCCAAAAAAGCTGCTCGAATCATCCACCCCCAGAATACCTCCTCGAGGTCCGTGGCGGGCAACCCTCCAACTCTGAAGCCGCACTCAAACGAGCCCTTGACTCTATGGAAGCAAATCATCCAACCAAAGCCGAATCCTCCCCACCGAAACGCCAGAGAGAGCAACTTCCGAAACTTCGCCCTCTTCTCCCCGCTGGAGGCCCGCAGAGTCCCAGGAAAGTCAACCTCCCTATCTGGGCCAGGTCTGCCCGAAATCCGCCGAAGATACCTCAAATAAGCCGTGACGATGATAGCGATGGCTGGTCGTGGAATGACAACGATTCCTACAATGATTTCTACAACGATGCACTCGACGCCTGGAACCCTCCCCGCAGAACCACAAACTCGGTGTATCCTAGGCGGTCGGATGACGACATACCGCCCAGCACAGAAACGCTCCCCGCATATTCCATCGAACCATCGGGTGTTCTTTCCACGACGATTATCGATACGCACTTTTCCATCAACCGCCTCTTTAGCCAATGTGAGCGCTACCTTAGCAACGAAGCTGTGCCGGTATGTGTTAACTCCCGCGGGGAATGGCTAAACTTCCAATTGCTGGGATGTCTGGATGAGAGAGAGTGGAAGGAATTGCCGCTGTGGGCCGGAGGAGATGCAGTTGTACTTGTAGCAGGCCCATCTTCAGTAGCTCCAGCCGCAGGACCGGTGGAATCTATGGTGGAGAGTGATGGCGAGTATAGCGTTCTTGGCAGCGAGAGCTCTGGGGAGTTACTGGATTATCAGAGTTCGTCGGAAGGGCCGGTTTGGAGTTCCAGGAACAGTGACATGGATACGGGATGGTCGGGAGTTGAAGCAGAGAGTGATGATGATGACGACGACGACGACGACGACGACGACGACGACGACAATGATGCGAAGACGGTTGTGTCTGCAGGGGCCGATGGTGAGAAGGAGGGGGATGCGGAAGATGGAGAGGTTTATGATGAAAGCGATTTTGAGGAGTTGGATGGCTTTGATTTGATGTGATTTTTTTCAGGTTATTTTGATTGGGGGTTTTCGGCGTTGGAAGTGGTGATGATGTTACGAAGTTAAAATATTATTATTCGTTTTATACATGCAATTTCCATTACCTTCTTCTCCACTCCGCCGAGGACATTGGTCCATGATTGCACGTGCTGTACCCATTCAAGATCCTTTCTATCGCCCCTCGTCACTCAATGATGTCGGAAAGTACATGATGTAGGTACCCTACACTACTATCGAGGGACTTGATCATAGCTAGCTCACTACACGCGTACCTTAAGCACCTACTTGCCTAATACTTGAGTAAGAACAAGGTATACTTAAGTACACACGAGAGGTCTACTTAAGTAGAGACGGCTCTGATCAATGTGCTCCTGGACTAGCCGCTTCTTCCCGCCCCCATCCCTGAGGAGCGAATGGTCTCGGAACCCTGGCGGGCCACTCAGAGGCTAGAGGAGCGAACTTGAGTGCGACGGGGAGTTCGGGGACGGGAGCACTCGACTCGATCAATTGAATACAACCACTCTTTATCTAAAGTAACACAACACCACAAATTATCCAAAGCTCACAACGCCGAATCCTACGCTCCTAATAAAAGATGACCAAATAACAAAAAAACTGAAGACACAAATCCAAACACTGCCTTCAACAAACGCCTTGACCAAACAGGAATCCACAATCACAGCACGCCAAATATAAGCTTCCCTACATAACAATATTCAATTGCACAGAACGGCCCTCAAACCACATTCAACGCCGGCTACCGTCCAACAAATAGCACCATCTGTATAATACCCATACCATTTCCAACTCGTCTTTGAAATGCCCACTCAGAGCGTACGAAAAACAGACCGGGACCAAGGACCACAACTCCACGGAGCGAATATGAAGCGGTGGAGGGCTAGTTGTTGCAGGTGCCTGCCGTCGAAGTGTCAATTTTGCGTAGAAGAGAAGGATAGAGAGTACATACCGTTCCTCCGGAGCCCTGTTCTAGGTGATCGAGTTTTAAACGTTGTCGCTTTCCGCCATCCACCCTGCTAGGGTACTTCTGGAGTCTTTCGTATGTGGATGATCCTCTCCTATAATTTTCGAACGAAGAGCCACAGCTTTGGTCATTAGTTCTATTGGTTCACTCGCTTGACCAAGATCCTTAAGCGTATATGCATAGTTATTCATGCTTCTCAAGGTACATGGATGCTTAGTACCAAGCACCCGCTTTCTCGCTTCCATTACTTGCACCTCCAACTGCTCAGCCTCCCCCAATCTCCCCTGGCCCTTATATGTTAATGCGAGGTTATCCATGATCGTCAAGGTATCTGGATGCTCGGCACCAAGCACTCGCTTTCTCGCTTCCATCACTTGCACCTCCAGCTGCTCAGCCTCCTCCAATCTCCCCTGGTCCGAATATGTTAATGCGAGGTTACCCATGATCGTCAAGATATCTGGATGCTCGGCACCAAGCACTCGCTTTCTCGCTTCCATCACTTGCACCCCCAGCTGCTCAGCCTCCTCCAATCTCCCCTGGTCCATATATGTTGATGCGAGGTTAGTCATGCTCGTCAAAGTATTTGAATGCTCGGCACCAAGCGCTCGCTTTGTCGCTTCCAACACTTGCACCCGTAGCTCTGCAGCTTGTTTCCAAGCACCAACTATTTGATAAACTATTGTAAGATTATCGACCTCTACAAGAACTTCCGGTTGCTGAATCTGAATGCATGTAAATAACTCTGGAAAAAGCTTTCGGCATGATTCAACGTGTACATGAAGTCCCCGCTGAAATCGGAGATCTGACTCCGATTCGCCGAATGTCGATTGTATGGACCTATTGAGTAGACAGACAACAGACTGTTTGAACTGGAGCTGGTCCTCATCTGCAAGTCGATCCCGAGTGAACCAGTGAACTAGAGGGTGAAGGGAATACACAATTTCGTCCTCATATTTTTCCCTTTTGACCAAGGAAAATGATTGAAGAATATCTATCGCTAAATCGAAGTTGTCTCCATCCCATTCTTCATCTTGCCGGGCCTCGAGCATATCTAAAATTGGTTTTGTTACCCGGGAAGCTGTCCATTGAGTTTCAGCCACATCGTTGACGTCCTGCCAGCGACGTTCTTTATCACTTGCCCGTCCAAAAATTTCTCGTGGAATCTGATCGTAATGCAAATACGAAAAAATCTGGAGGATGTCGGAAGCTAGAGAGTTCTTCTGTTGTACCACCTGAAAAGAAATTTCCCACGTCGTGTAAACAGTCCGCTCATAACTGCTAGAGTTTTGTTTCGAGATCCGCTTTTCTAGCAAAGATTTCCGTCGTTTTTGGAATAAACCCAAGTATTCTTTTAGAGTACACTTTCTGACCGCTATGTACGAACCGGCCCGGTCGATTGCGAGGGCCAAAAAACCCAGTTCGTTCACAACCGGCCTAGCGTCGACTCGTAAAGCTTGGTCAGTTGGATCCTGGCGCGAAACCTTCAGTATCAAGCTGATTGCCTCCTCGGGTTCCATCTTATCGACCTCATTATGTGCATCGAGTACCGGGGCATGGGCACAGGTTTCCGGGTTTCGACTGGTAATGAGAATATTTCCTCTGTTTCCGGGTGGAAAATAATTGGAGACGTCAAGGTCGGGATCGTCAACATTGTCGATTACAAGTAACCATTCTTCCTCAGATGTTGATAGGTACTCCTTTACTGCGTCCGATGACGCCTCCGTCTGAAGGATTTTTGCAATGCCACGGAAGCTAGCTTCTGCTGTGTCCTCGCTTGTTGCGTCAACCCAGAAGACTCCCCAGAATCTAAGGTAAATTCGAACGTTAGACCTAGGTACTTGCTAATGAGATAGGAAATGTACCGATCTCGATGTGTTTCACAGAACGATAGAGCAATTTGTGTTTTTCCTATTGTTCCAATTGTGAGTTTCTTGCTTTTTCACGCATCGGATACAAAAGAATAAGAATAGGCATACCGGATCCACCCAATCCATACAGAACAAACACGTGTCTCGAGAGCCGAGTGTCCTTATTAAAAACGTAATTCTGGAGTCGCAATAGGATCTCTTGCCGCCCAGTGAAGGCAGGACTACGGGAATGAGGAACTTTCCAGTATTTTGTAGCGCTAGATTTTACTTGTCCTGGAGCGCTAGGCCCAACTCAAAGGATAATCAGCATAGTCTGGTATTTGCTTCCAGTAAATTACATACTAGGCTCCGAAAAAAGCACACCAGAAGATACGTGTTCGCCAGTAAGTGCATTTACTAAGTCATCCACCTCTTTACTAACTCTAACCCTCCGTAGGTACTGCATTGTGTGCGCCCTGACTTCACCAAGCTTTTTCCACTCTTCGAGTGTGATGCCTTGCATTCCTTGCTCGACATTCAAACGGAAGTATTTCCCAGGGGTATTCTTATATTGCTGCTCCATTTCTTCCGCTACCCTATCCGAATCGGTCGCCAGTTTCTTCAGCACCTCGATGATCTTCGTTGGGAGCAACTTTTGAAAAGCGTCTGGTTTCGGAAGCCCAACAGTCTGGGGTTTGCCAGTTCCAACACTGAGGATACAGTGGATGGGGACATTTTCGCATGCAAGCTCCGCTTCATTGAGAACTTGGCGCACCGGATTGTTGCAGCCGAGCGCGGCATCGACAAAATGTACTTGGTCATTCTTTTTGCCGATTTTTATTCTCTTGAAGAATGTCGGTGCCGCAGAAGTTGCACGGGCTGCTTCCCATATCTTGCAATTGATGTCTGTTCTTGGGACCTTGTACGATCGAAAAATTGTTGGAGAACCTACATGTTCGGCAGCTACTGCACAAACAAACCTACCAACTGTTAATAAGGCGTGGCCCGATGGATAGCTCAATGATAGGCCTTGGGCTTACGTTTTACAGGTGCTATCATCACGTATATCCATCATTTCTTCTTCTGGGTCGTCGTGTCCCCCGTACTTGTTGATAATCTTCTGGGTTGCTTCCTTGAGCCTGGTCGCCTTGAATAAACCGTCCTGTGTCTTGAACTTTTTTTCCTTGAAGATGTGTTCCGCTAAATCGACGTATTCATCAATGGCTTCCTGGGTAGACATTCGAAGTCTGCCAAGCATAATAGCAATCAACCTATTCAACCACAAGTAGTCAGTCCCGCATTATGGTGAAAGAAACGTGGATTCAACATGCCCGCCTGTAGACGTGCCTCCAATAATGTCGAAGTACTTTTTTCAGAAATTAGTTATGTCTGGTAAAGACTTGAAAAGGTTACTCGTACCATATGCGGGCGTGGGAGCTCGGGCAGCTTTTGTTTATGCTGGATTCTAGCCATCACCTCGTGAAGGATGAGAAGCTCTGAAACTCCTCGGATGCCACCCCCATCTGGGAATAACTAGCGTCAGCCACGATACCAAATGGTCTGTATAGAGAAACTAACCGAGTGATAGCAGTCGTAATCCGCGTCCATCTGATGACATGGCGCTTTTACTTGGAGGTCATGGAAGGTGGTGCTTGAATGCTTGCCAAAGTTATGTAGATCTGGAGGTTGAAGGTGTGGATGCGATGAAAAGAAGAAGACGTTAGTCGGCCTGCACTGCCTTCTCCGCCTGCTGTCTTTGTTTGGAGACACGTCGGATTGGTTTGGCTGCAGCATTTACATGGGATGGTGGGTGGTATTTATTGCTGCCAGTAAGATCTTGAGTATAGTGGCTAGTTTAAGCTATTGGCGTTACACTGCGTCGCCATGCGTTTTGCTTTTTCCCCTGCTGTCGTGCATCTATGTCACTGGTCGTCGATGGGGCAGTGCGCAGGAAACGCGGCGGAGCATTCTAATTTTTTTCGGCTACTGCTTGGAGAAAGTCATCTGGCTCTACCGATGCTGCGTCGTGTAATTAGCGATGATTTGGAGGAGGTAAATTGTTGGCTTGGTGATATACTTGCGCTTGGAGCGGTAACACAGGCGCCACCAATTCGGTGCCTCGAGCTGTACTTTAAGAGTGCACTTCTGCCGTCAATTTTTCGCGAGCCTGTTTCTCTTAGGCTATACATTCGCCAGGTACATTGTTTGCACGTCTAAATCTTTGATGGAGGGCAGGGAAAATCACCCGACGATTTCTGGTGTTGGATGTTATTATACGCACTCATTACCATGGTCTTAATGCAAGCGACTCGTCCGGTCGATTAAGATAAGTAAAGGTAATCGTAGTTTTGTACTCACCTTCCACATATCGATCTCCCCTCCGCCCTTGACTTGTAGCATCACCGTTTTCCTCTATTCCTCCAGACTAAAATCAAACTCCGCAAACGCCTCCTTAAACATCTTCGCATCATTACTCTCTTCCTCAACGCCCAGCACACAATCCCTCCAATTTCCCCTCTCCCTTCCCGTCCCCAACACCCCCGCCAATACCCTCCGTCCAAACTGTAAATCAAAGTATTCATTCACCTCCAGCTTCAGCTCTCGCCCCCGTTCCGCACCACTGATCCAGTACGTAAAAGCGTCTCCCGGCTCTTCGGACTCCTCCTCGTCCTCGAACCCACGTCCCAGTCCCTCCCCGGCAGCAGCTTCAAACGCGGCATCAACACTTGCCAACAACTCCGTGGCAACAGGGACAAACTGCCAATGTGCATGCACACCGTTTCGTCTTCGGATCTCGAAAGTGACTGCACCGCAGCCGCGGGTGGAAAGCATCTTCTCGATCGCTAGTTTATACCTTCGCATCTCGCCAAGGGTACTTTTTCTCGTTTCCTCGTCTTCGATTAGCGGCAGTGTTGGCGTGTGGGAGAAAGGGATGATCAATATGTGGCCTGAGAACGGGAGTTTCTCTGAATTTGTAGCGGCAGAAGTGAGGGGGCCTTTTGCAGTGGTGAGATAGGACTCTGAGCCGATCGAGACAATGAGGTGTTTCTCGAGCTGCGGATAGGAGAGGCAGAAGAAGCAGCTATCTGGACCGGGGGGCGGGCGCGGTTGGTGGCCTCTTCCACCGCTGCGTCGCTTGTGGTGGTGCTGGCTAGTGTGGTCGCCCCAGAAGAAGGTTCCGTTTGGGTTCTCTTCCGCTAGACGTTTGGTGCCTCTTGCATCCGCGTACGGCGATGCGGTTGATGTAGCGGCAGCAGTGGTGGGTTCGGCGATGTTGAGCGAGAACGCGAATATTGCCTTCTGCTTCCCCGCGTTGCCCCAATCGCCAAGTGCATAGAACCTACTTATGCGGTCGCCACTCTCTCCCTTGCGTATCTCGTTCCGGTACGGCTCACGCTCCCAATGTTTCTCACCCCCGGGGACGAAATGGTATCTTGGTCTTAGCTGATGCGCCAGCTCCGCAACGGGTTTACTTCCGCCCATCCTACCACCTGGCGCAGTGGCTGAATTCCGCTCCACACCTGCTGGCCACTCGTTGGAAATCAGGATATCCGTTGCATTGACCCCCTTCAGCGTGTTCACCTCCGCCGCCGTGTAGAAAGGTAGGTACTTTGTGTGCGCCTCCTTTGCGTCCGTAGCAGCAATCAGGTTTGGGTCGTGGCTTCCGCCAACAGCGACGATTCGAATCCCTTCAGAGGTCTTGATACTCCCCTTTTTGCCGAGGAAGAAGAGGTTCTCGCAGACTTCGCCATTATTGTTTTCGATGCGGTCCGTGATCGCGGACGGCAGCGAGAGCGTGCCGAGGGTGAAATAGGTAGGTAATGGAACGGCGATTTCGTTGCGGAGGAGCGCGTCGATGGTGAGAGAATCTGGAGAGGCGCCAAAGACGTCGCCGAGCAGGATGGCGAAGGAGAAGTTGTTTTTTGCGTGGAGCGCGGCGAGTTTGGGGAAGACTTCGGTGAAGCGGCCGTGGAGTGCGCCGACGACGATTCTAATGGGGAAATGTTAGCGGTGAAGGAGAAAAGATTGGGGAGAGAGAGGCGAACATTTTGGAGGCCATCTCTGGTGGTATAGAGAGGTGTGTTGGTGGGGCGATTGATCGCGACGTGGTATGAGGTATATTTTGCGCGACGTGACAATAAAGTTGAAAGAGCCTCAATGCTTAATTTTTCACAAACTCGGTTAGACCAATAAGGCGGAGTACTCGCGTTAGAGGTTAGAGGAGTAGAATCTGGCCACACAGGTCATAGCAATATCATTTTTAATGATGATTGTGAGAGCGAATCTCGCCTTGACTCTTTCGGGCTTTCATGTTTCCCACTCCCCCGGTTCGAATCCTCCAATAACAAGAACCATTGCCTGGCTTTGCTGGCGCTATAAACGTTAGGTGCTGTAAACACCAAGGTTCGAAATCTGTATCCCAGGCTTAGATATGCAGAAGGTACATTTTCACTACCAAGCTGATCTAGAGTTACACATAAGCTGGTACCACAATTCTCGACTATCATCTACCTATTCCTCATTCTCCGCATACTGCCTCCGCATCTCCTCTCCCATCTCCAAAAACCCCTCTCTCGTACCCACAATGCGTTCATAAACACCTTTACATTCTTCAACCACATCCTCATCAAACGCCAACTCTCCACTCATGGGTTTCAACACCACTACCCTCCCCTCCCCCTGTGCCTCCTCCGCGGCAAATGACTGCATATACCGGCACACGAACGCCACCTCTGCGCCCTTCTCTTCACATACCTCCAGCACCCGCTTCACCGCAATCTCAGAGAATGTATACCCCAGTGGCTGAGGCTGGAGGGTGGAGGTGTAGAGTACAGCTATGTCTCACTGTTAGCGGCATTCAGAAGCAGCAGAAGAGTACGTACCCTCATCTTTTCCGCACTCGCTAGTCCCCGACGAGTGTGCCATAATATACACGGGGGATTCGTTTCTTGCTCCCTCCGCCTCTAGCGCGCCGACTGGGAATGTAAGCACTACGGCGTTGGGCACAATCCTGTCGGTTTCAGATTTCCGGGAAAATAAAGAGTCTAATGGAGCGGTGACGACGAAAATTCCCTTTGCAAGCGAGGTCGTTGTTGTTGCGGTGGAGGAGGAAGTGGGGGAAGTAATAACCCAGTCTGCGGTTACGGTTTCACCGTTGCTGAGTGCTACTGAGAGCTTGTCCTCTCCCTCCTGGATAGAGGTTACTCCACGAGAGAGGACATTAAGGCCACCTGCAACCGCTGCTCCCCGCGACCACACTTGACATAGGTCTGCGGAGCCGCCGTAGGCGATTGTGAGCGCTGCTGAGGACCGGATATCGGGGATGCGGCCGATAGAAGTAACATGTGCTGTTAATGCTGCTACGGCGGCGCGGAGGGGGGTTTTATGTGGGGGTGTTGGGAGGAGCGTAAGGGAGTGGAGGGATGCAATCATAAACGGCGGGAGCGGATAGACGGTTGTTAGGAAGTCTGTAAGCGATGTTTCGGCATGGTCTGGGAGCGTCAGCGACCGAGTGTACGTAGGAAGCTGGGGGAAGGACGCACCCTGGAGCAGTTTGTGATGCTTAGTATCTTCGAGGTCGGAACACTTCATCACAAACCTCAAGAAACCACCTAGATACCCACGATCCCGATCCTGCAAATCAGGGCTCCAAGCCACATCCTCGACAGTACAAGGCACCTCCCGTAGCTCACCTAGCTTCCGTAGCGACGAAAACCCCGCCGGTTTCTGCAGCTCCGGTAAACTCCCCTCTCCTGCCGTTTCGCTTCCGACATCCTGGCTCTTTTTCCTCCCCTTATTCCAGCCCCCCTTCTTCCGTATCGTTCCCCCAGCCTTCATAGCCTTTACCCCTGCATCGATAAGTACTCCACCTAGCCCTCCAGATGCAGGCCGCTCTGCGACTGCCGCGTCGGTAAGATACACCCACCAGCTCCCGACTGCCTGCCACGTGAACGACGTCGCCATATCCACATCTCTCAGCAGCTCTAGAAGGTTACTCCCCCAATAGACCAGATGCGGCGCAAGCGAAAGTGTGTATCCTCTCGGTTGCGCTATCGTAGTCCTCCACTCCACAGATGCGTGAGAGAATGGGGAGTCGGCGGGGAGGTTGGCAGACCAGGTATCGAGCTCGTCGAGAGCGAAGGCGGCTTCGTTGCTGCCATAGTAACCGTTGGGGTCGATTTGTAGCACCTTTTTTCCGGCGCGGCTGAGGGCTACAGCGAGGAGAGATTGTTTCACGCCAGTACCGCAGACTAGGACGTCCCAGTCCATTGAGGGAAGTGTAAAGTCGTCCATTAGTGTTGTGTACAGGGCTGGTGACGTTGAGAGAATAGCTTATCGATTGTATGCCAAGACGGGGCTTGCCGGATCCCATTTAGCGGCGGGCAAGGCGGGAGATCGAGCTTGTGGCAAACACATGGAATATTAAGACGAGAGCGACTACGATGGTCTTCACCAAATCATCATTCAATTCTTCACAACGGCAGAAAGCTCTGTACCTTGCAGTCTTGCTCCCCGTAACTGACTTAAAAAACAAAACTTTTAAAAACAAAAAGAAAACTTAAAGCCGTCGCCGCTTCTCCGCCTCTAGCTCTCCCTGCAGTGATCCAAGCTTGCGCTTGAGACCCTGGTTCACTCCTTTGTCTCTCCTAAGGTTTAAGAGGTTACTTGTAGTGGCGTGCGCCCTACTTATTTGCTTGACTGTCTCCTCGGCAATGACAACCCGCAGCTCTGCGTTCAGAGACCACCACCTGCCTCGCCTTGGGTTTGTTCTCTGTAATAGTCGACCCTCGCTTTGATCAAACTTTGCATCGGGCTAGTAACCTCCTTCAGGGGATTCTTAATTGGGTTCACGATTGGCCGACACAGCCTCCGGATCTACTTTCTACCTGATCGACGTGACCTCTTGGACAGCTTCTGTATTCTTTAGCTACAACAGGTCTCGGACACTGCAGCTGTTCCTCCTATCGACAGAAACGTAAACTTTTGGCTAGGTGTCCACATACCCCCCAACTCCCATTTCATTCGCTTCACTCAATTTTGTTGGAACGACCAACCACTTTCGTCAAAGCCCTATGAAACTTTCAAGGGATTCCAGTCACTACTTGTGTTGCGCCGGTCAATTCTGCGTGGGTTCCTCGCGACGGTTCCAAATCTGCGCTCGGATTAGGGATCGGAGTAGAACTGACGATGACTCCATGGAAAGAGTCAGCTAGTGCGCCCCACTACAGAGCCAGCACCAAGAGTTTCCAAATTGAACCTCTTATTATATTGCTCCACTTTCTAGTTCTTGACCCCCGCTTTTGCTTCAGTCTTTCCTAGTTTCTTGGGTTTGGTAACTCTCACGATATGGTTGACAGCCCTAACTTAGCAACGGTCCAGTTCTGAGAGTACTGAGAATACAAGGCTTCCCCTTCGAAGCCGTTCTAGAATGCTATCCAAATAATGAGAGGTTTCGTAGTGTATGGCTGCGCAGCTCGTGTGACATGGAATGTTGGTTTGTGCTGGATCCAAAAGGCAAAAGGACTCCGATATTGACCATAGCCGCTTTCGACCCAGTTCGTTTGCCATTGCTACTTTCCACCCGCTCGTGAAAACTTCCCCAGCTCCAAGGTCCTGTCCCCTAATCTCCATTTACTGGAGCCAAAAATGGCTCAACGGAGTCTCAGCGCCGCATTCCAAGCTTTCTTAAATCGCATACACTTTGCTGACACTCGAGAATTTGTTTCGCGGTATACTTCGAATTTTGACGGGCTAAATCAGTGCCATCTGGGAAAATGGCGTCTTCGGCATCGTAAAAGTCTTTAAAATCTTCCTAGAAATCATGCTAGTAAGTACTGACATGAATGGGAAGACCGTGGGAACTGCCATGGGAACCGCTGTAGAAAGCTGTGCGATCCAGCTACGAATTGAGACATATCCTTTCCTCCCTAATGACCACGTGGACCGGTTGTAGATTTCTTCCTTCGGCGGTTCAGTTCCGTGAGAAAGAAGAGCACCTGTTTCGCCACCAGTCTGAGATGACGATCTTTGGTGGCAAAGTAATCTCAATCAGGCGCCCACCTAATAAATTGCCGTGAAGCTTCCGCACACGGGAAAAAAGCGTCTGCTCGAGACTAGAGGTACAGAAGTATTTTCGGGAGTCGCTTTCCGATGCCGACGAGCGGCTGACACTCAAAAGGGTAGATGATTGAAGCGAAGAGAAGGAAAAGAGGGGTTTATGTGTGTTCTGCCGTATAAATGTGCGGTTCAGCTTCAATAGCTAGTGAGGATGAGCAAGAGCTATTATCTCGCACTAGGTGCCGAAATAGTCTCAGGAGCCGGTTTGTCGGTAGGAATAGCACAAAAATTCGGTCTGTAACGAGTTGGTGAAACGGAAGCCATAAGACTCCCCGCCACTGTCTGAGGTGGAGATTTTTCGTAGCGTCCTGGTGCGGATCGGCGGCAGCGGCAGGGGTCAGATGTCGATCTGACGTGCTCGGACCCCGGTTTTACTTAGCCAAGACGGTCGGAGTTTGCCGGTTCCAAAGTCTAGCGGCGGGCAGCGGGGTCAAAGTTTAGCTTGCGGGGAACGCGTGGGATAGCACAAACACATGAGAGCGAATACATTGTGAACACGTGCAGCAAAGATTTTCAGCGTGCCCCACCGCAGAACAATAACGACGATGTCTCCTCAACCACACTCTCCATCCATCACTTCCAGCGACGACTATAGAAATACAGTACACAGCTATAGAGATCATAGACAACATCAACCATGACCGACACCCCCCAGCTCGACGGCGCAAACGGGTCCCGCCCACGGTACCCAGACCCTAACGAGTACCTCCACGGGCTCATCGACATCGGGAGGTATGTACCTGCTGATGGGGCGGAATCACTCTGCGAGTACTAACACACCCAGCAACGGCATCCGCTTCTCGATCTCGGACCTCTCACCTCCCACCACGCGGATCATGCCCACGCTCTTCCAAGACCGCGCCCCAGTTTCCCTCTATGACGCCCAATTCATAGGCACAACAAAAGCCCCCATCTCCGACCCCGTCATCAAATCCATCGTCAAGACCCTGATCCGTTTCAAACACATCTGCGCCACCTACGGTGTTCCTAGCACGAACATCCGCGTGGTAGCAACCGAAGCAACACGGGAGGCCCAAAACTCGCAGCAATTCCGTGAGGCCATCGAAGCGGCGACGGGGTGGCACGTGGACATGCTGTCAAAAACCGACGAGGGAAAGATAGGCGCATGGGGGGTGGCAAGCTCCCTCTCCGAGATCAGCGGGCTGGTAATGGATCTAGGCGGGGGGAGCACACAGCTCTCCTGGCTCGTGTCCAAGGGCGGCGAAGCTAAGATCGCCCCAAACCCCGTGTCGCTCCCCTACGGTGCCGCCGCGCTATCAAAGCGTCTCGAAACCGCGATTTCACCGGCCGCAATCGAGGTGGTGCGCGAGGAAATGAAAGCTCGGCTTTCGGAGGCGTTTTTATCTCTACAACTTCCGGCCGAGCTTGTGCAGGAACGGGGGGAGTTGGACCTGTACCTTTCCGGCGGTGGGTTCCGGGGTTTCGGATACCTTCTGTTGTCCGAACATGCAATCCAGCCGTACCCCGTCCCGATCATAAACGGCTTCTCGGCGCCGGGGGAACACTTCACACATCTTGCCGACTTCCACCTCTCGTCCGCTGCCTCAAAGACCCTAGACAAAACCTTCCGCATCTCTGAACGCCGTGCCCGACAAATCCCCGCAGTCGCGTTCTTGATAAATACACTCATGCAAACCCTCCCCAAGATCCGCTCCGTAATCTTCTGCCAGGGCGGCGTCCGCGAGGGCGCACTGTACTCAACCCTAGAAAAACACATCCGCAAACAAGACCCGCTGGTAGTAGCAACGCAACCTTTCGCACCCCCCGCAGCCCCAGAGTTTGTAAAACTCATGGAGCACGCCCTCCCGCGCAGTGTGCCCCTCGAAGTCCGCCGCATTGTCCGCCCACTCGCCAACATAATGCTGCACCATGCAAACGTGCCGAAGGAATCCCGTGCCTCCTGCGGCCTCCACGCCACAACCACCGGCGTCCTTGCCTCCGTCCATGGGCTCACACACAAAATGCGCGCCTTACTCGCACTGGCATTATGTCAACGCTGGGGCGGGGAGGTGAGCGATTCCACTTTAAAGTCACGCCTGCAGCAGCTCGTGGGGGGTGAGATGGAGTTTTGGTGCCGTTATCTCGGTGCGGTAGCGGGGGTTGTTGGTGCAGTTTATCCCGGCGGGGTGTTAGTTGGTGATGAGGAGCGAGTACGGTTTTATGGCGAGGACTCGGGACAAGGGGAGAAGAAGGTTGTGGGGTTGATTGTACGGTTTATTGAGGGGGATGCTGTTACTGAGGGGGTTATGGTGGGCCGGGAGGTGGAGACTGTGGAAAAGGTGGGGAAGAAGAAACGGTGTGGGACGTTTAGGCGGAAAGTTGAGGTTGCGGTTGAACGAGATTTGTGACGGTTACTGAGGAGAGGGAGTGAGGGAGAGAGGAAGGGTGCGAAGAAGGTATTTGCGGAGATTTGAGAGGAGTATGTGGGTAAAATTGTAATTGGGAAGAGTGGTTTACATCAGTGCTTTCTGTTCACGAGTATGGTTATTTGTGTGAAGAAATTGATAATGGTTGATAAGCAGACAATGGCCTATGATGGGGTGAGTGGATCAAACTCCAAGCACGTCCGAGCCCGGTCAAAGAGAGTGGTAGTGCTCATTTAAACATTTTCACTCAACGGAACAAGACAGCTATGCAGACATACAACACCTAACGAAGTGACAAACCCAAAAGCTAGTATGTATCCTATTTATACGCACATCTAGTACAGTCCAATTACGTCCCCCCAAAAGCCTCAACCCTTCTCTTCAACACCTCCCTAACCTCCCCCACCCCCAATGCACTGATCCCCAGTTTCCCCATAACCTCTCGCGCCTTATTATTATCCTCAAACACCGGCGCCACTACATCACCCAGCGTCCATCCCTCCCCCTCCCTTTCCACTGGCAAAATAAGCAGCATACATACCTCCCGAACTCTCTCACCGCCCCCAACTTCCGGCAATAACTCTCCAGCATCCCTCGCAAACTGTCTCCCGCCCGCAAGCGAGAACGTATTCCTAACCACCACGTAATCCCACAGATACGCCTGCAGCACCTTCACAGTCGCTCTGTGTACGCGTCTGAACACGGCCGTAGCTAGAGTTTTCTGCAAGAACGCGGAGTGTGTCCCCATCACTGTCAGCGCGGACAGTAGCTCTGGAGAAACTGCGGGGGTTGTGGTGGGGTCGAGGGAAGACCAGTTGTTGATTTTTATGTATGCTTTTAGTTCGTCTTTGATGTGGGCTGCTAAGTGGTCGACTATCATTTCTTCTGTCTTGAGATGGAGGTTTTTGTACGAGTTTGCGGTTTCGTCAAAGAGTGCGCCGTCGTCGTCGGTGTCAGATGAGATCAGTGTGTTGCTGGTGATGGAGGCTACTTCGGCAATGTTCATGTTCCCCGTGAGCTGCTTGTTAGGAGTGTTCTTTTGGGCGCGGGTTTGGAGGTCTTCCCAGAGCTCTAGGAAGAACTGTAATTCATTAGCAGGGCTCAGTGATTCCTGTAGTCCAAGAGACCGGAATGAACACGGCCAGTTTGGATTACTCGAGGGAAATGGGGACGGCGTACGATATCTTCACTCCAATCACGCATACAGTTTTCCATAAACATAGCCGAACCATAAGCCTTACAAAGTTTCTCCAGCCCGCCCAGCCCGGATAGAGATTGTACCTCCTCCTTACTAGTCCCCTGCACTGCTCTCGCAATTGACGAAGAAAGAACGCGGAAGGCCTCAACGCTTGAGTTAAGGCGGTCGTGGTACTGGTCGAGGATGGCAATTTGTATATCGATGAGGAAACGCAAACGCTGGCTGAATGAGATTAGAGGCCGGTAGCTGTCCGTAACTGTTTCCAGAAGATCTTTGAGACGCATTGCCGACTTGGTCGGTTTGCTTTCTGAGGGCTCAACAGAGTCATAGTCGATGACCCAGGCGTCAGGGGCGGCGAGGATAGTGTGGTACCGTGAGAGCGCAACTATAGGATGTTAAATAAGTTAAGGTGGGAAAGGGGGAGACTTGTACATTCTTTCTCAACCTTGAGCCAACCTGCGAAGCCATTCTCGACTACCAACACCTCGTGGGCCATCCCCTTCCACGCGGTACTATCCTGTCCAAAGGGTGTATAAAAGAACTCTTCGCGGAGCTCGGCGTCAAATTTGATCATTTCATGGATAAAGTGGCTTAATAACTGCGCTTGGTCTAGAATCTGTGGGAGGAGATGCTTCGTTTTTCTTCGCACGATGGGCAGAAGAGCAGTGATAAACTCGACTATGGCATCTCTCTGGTTGATGAGGGGGTTTTCAGACTCCGAGAGGATAGGCTGGATTATGTCGGTGAGCAATGAGATAGTGTTGTCATCTGCAAGGAGGCCGGTTATGTGCGCTAGAAACCACTCCGGCTTATCGATTCTGTTGGTCGGTCTGTTGCCTTCAAAATGATATCTGAACCTCAAAGCCAGCGGCTTCACTAGCACCTCAAACGGTAATAGAGGTGGTGGCTCTCTCGCGCTAGCCTGGAGGACCCTACATCTCATCAATATCGATCCCAACCGCAATGAATATAGGTAACTTACGGCCCTTGCAATACAAGCAGCTTCTCAAACGCTGCCCTAATCGACTCTTCCGCACCGTGGGGCAGCACCAAGTTCTCTCCGGGCCATCCTATCTTTGCCAAAGCTTTCTCCAATCTATCGGCCAGCATCCCACTCATCTCTTTCCACAGCTCCCCTGTAGCCTTTTCCACATAGTCCACCAAGTGGACCGCCGCGCTCTCGGCAGCCTCATTCCTGCGCTTCAACCCCGCTGCCAGCTCCTGAAGCTTCGTATACGGCTTTAATGCCTCCTCCGGATTGCCCTCACTCACGTGGCGTTTCGCATCTTCGCTTAATTCTTGCACCTTCTGCAACAGGTCTACATACCCCCTCGCCACATCCAACCGCCTTAGCTTCTCAATCGTAGCTTCAAACTGTACCGCCGCGTCGGTGGCTGTGTCGGCAGTAGTAGTAGCTAGTAACCGCCTATCGATCCCCGCCTGCACATTCTGAAAGTCATTGGTAGTAGCAATGAGCTTTTGGGAATGGGATTCGAGAGCCTCGCGGGCAGATTCGACGGCGCTGTCGGCAGTCTCGAGCTGGGTGCGGAGCTGCTGTTGTTGCGTTTGTACTGAGGAGAGGAGAGAATCGAGGGTGTCGAGGTCGGTGAGAGTTTGGAATTTATCGTTGAGGTAGTCCTGGACGCGGACGTCGTTAGGGGGTAGAAGAGATGGCATTTTGACGTTGCGGTTCTGCGAAGGCGAGGGGGAGACGTGGTGGCTACGTAGATCGGATAAGATAAGAACGCTTGGCTTGCATCACCGGTGAGTGAGATATCATGACACCATTGTAATTCGGGGAGTCTGGAACTCGCCCAACTGGAACGGCTCCTGCGTTGTCTTTGCTTCAGACACTCTTAAAGTTGGCCTTTGTTCTAGGACGCAATCGGGGTTTCGAAAGCGCCTGTCTTGCCCAATATTTACAATTACCAATACAAATTATTCTCTTTCGTGCCGTCAACCTCCGCCTTCACACCTATTCGTTGTCGCTTTTAAAGACAAATCCTACGTTGAGATCCATTCAATCCAACCAGAGGACTAATAACTACTTCAGTTGCAATCGGGAGGGCCACCCGAAATACCCCTCGCCTCCGCAAGCTCCCGCTCAAGCCTAGAAACAACAGCACTGGTCCTCTCCTTATCACTGCGGCCCTGATCGTCTCCCCAAACTGCATCCATGTCCTCCAGCGAGCGGCCACTAGTTTCCGGGACCGCAAAGTATGTCCACACGCCCGACAGGAACGAAAATACGGCAAAGAAAGCGAATGCGCCATACGGAGAGTGCTGGACTAGCGCTGGTGTGATAAGGCCGATGATGCTATATCTATTAGATACCGTGAATCGTTCGGAAATATACAGGAGCTTACAAGTTGTTGAACCAGTTGGAACAAGTCGACAAGGCAACACCCTTTGCTCGCATTGTAGAGTTGAATATCTCGGTTGGCATTGCCCAAGGAACTGGTCCCCACGATAGCCCGAACGCTACCATGTAGATGAAGATGAAAGCAACACCCACCCAGGCGGCAGATTGGTGAGAATCCCAGTCGTGGCCGAAGGCACCTACCATGGATGCTACAATCACGTGGCAGATGCACATTGCGACGGAACCGAAGAGGAGTAGCGGTCTACGTCCGACGCGGTCCATGAGGAATATTGCGGGGGTAACACCAACGATTTCTGTGGGCGAAGATGCTTGCGCACACATCGCATGGGAATGCCAGCGAGTGCGCGTAGAAGCACCAAACGTTAGTCCATGTTGATGAAAGTCGGGAGCAATGGTAAAGTCTTACGGAGAATGTTCATCACTCCAGACATGTGCAACCTCATCTCAAAGTCGAGGCCCAAAGTCTCGAACAAAGAAGGGCTGTAGTCTATGTTACCGTCAGAAAGGCCACCACGTTGTCTGGATAGTACTGGAGTCTATACAGATCAGGCCGTTGATTCCCACAAACTAGATAATCCCTCTCATGTAAGCCAAACCAAGACCAATAGATAGCTACAGGACGAAATCCAAAAATCTCTAAGCCTTCCTGATCTACAGCTGGAAGACTTTTACTGCTGTCAGACCGGTCACCCGTGCCCGAAAGCTTTCCATACTGCCTTGTCGTCAAGCCCTCATAGATCCAAAACCCACTTAGGGTTGATGGTCTGGCCAGTGGTCTAGAGATCTGGGAATTTCATCCGCATTTGGTTCTACGATTGTGGGGAAGCACACACCTGTTGGAAGAACATCAAGAGCTATATCCGCAGGCACTTCAGCTCAAGTCCGCAAATCAAAGCGCTGTCCTACTTACAATTCCGCAAAGAGTACGCTTATAACTTCCTTTCCGGAATGTGTCCACCCAGCTAGCGAATTCTAACTTGATACTAGAGCTAGTAGAACCGTCCATCAATGTGGGATGTCGTTCTTCTTGGACCTCCTTCTGAACTGTTGCCTCTGCTCGGACCTCAAGCCATTCTGCCATTACACGCTCATCAGTCTCCGGCAGGCACCGAAGTCTAGCAAAGGTCTGCAAGGCCTCATCGTGGCGGCCCTGACCCGCAAGCCAACGGGGCGAAAACGGCAGCGACTTCATACACACTATTAGAATAACCGCAGGCACCATCTGAAGCAGGAATGGCAATCTCCACGACCAATGGCTCTCGATGAACCTAGTGCCGTAGGTAATATAGAACGCGACAATGATTCCGAAGACGATTGACCACTCCTCAAGCACCAGGAGTGCGCCTCTTGCATTGGGAGGCGCGATTTCTGAGATATACAGTGGAGCAGTCATAGACAACACACCAATCCCCACTCCACCAATCGCCCTCCCAACAACCAACACAGCGTAAGAACCTGCCCCCGTTTGAAGCGCACTGCCAAGTAGGAACCAGACGAAGCCGATACACATGGCATATTTCCTCGAGAATTTGTCCGCGAGGAACCCGGCCTGCGCAGCCCCGACCATTGCACCCAACTGGAGCATGGCCGTCATGAATCCCTTCCAAAACCCAGCGGCTGAATCCCGTTCTGTATCGATCCGGGGGAACTTGTCGTTGAAGTGATCCATGACCAACGTGACTGAGACCACCCCCTGGTCGTAGCCTGGAGACATCAGAACCAGCCCCCATCACCGACTCCCGGCGACTTTGCATACCAAACAGAAAACCTCCCATGGCTGCAAAGACAGCACATCGCACGACAAACGCGGACCCGAGAAGTCCGGCTATTCCCGTTCGTCCGTAAGATCTTGCCAGTGCTTCAGGATCCTTTGCGAGCTTCGTGGTTCCGGCTATTTCCTCGTGCATGGGCATCTTGGAGGGCGAAGGAACCCGCCCTGGTCCTTCCACTTCTACTTTGTCCATTGCGAGTGGGCCCAGGATACGAAGGCGTTTTTTTGGCTGGCGCGGTGAGGCTTGGAATCGTGAAAAGTCTGCGAGGAATGAAATTTTAGAGTTTAACAGGTACGAAGGTGTAATAAGATTGGGAGGTGGCTTACGACTAAGACAAAGACCTCTAGTGAAGAATTTAATATCGATATCCGGCGACGTACGAAAGAAAACGCACCGCGCGTGGGGCAGGAAAAACGCTGGATTTAAGTATTCTCTGCTTTTCCGATTTTCTCCCCGGCCTAATTTGGATACCAGGGCCTAATCAACTCCGAAGCTAAAACTCCCGCCAGACGATTGGTCGGCTTCTAGGTTGTTTGTAATCGGGCACGCGAATCAGTACACTATCTATCTATGCGCTAGGTAAAACAGGAATACCCATATTTGCGGGGAAATTCTGGGGAATTAAGGCTGTGTATTAACTCGAGTGCATATGGGAACAAATAGAGCAATATATTTGATGGCTCCCGCATGGACATGGTGTGATGCAGCCCGCTGAAAACCTCCGATATGTGCTATTTCTCCGAGGTGCATCGGATGGTGACAGGTGCGGAAGGGCCATATGTATGGATGCGCAGTTTTGGTAGGTGGTTAGGGTAATGACCCCATTTAGCCATAATGCGCTGATCGGTGTCGCTTTTGACTGGTGAAGTTCAACGTCAGATCAAGAAGGGGATTGGTTCTCACTCAAGAAGATGTGAAACTTCGCCATTACCAACCCTCTAACATAGATTCCTTCCCATCCTCCAACACCAGGGTATCCTACTAGTATCTGGTCGTGACCCAGCCATTCTACATAAAAACCGTTGATCTATACCGTACTTTTTCGACCCAAACTGCAGGGCATCCAAATCCGCACTTTATTTATCTACTCGACATCTCTAACTATAGTCGTCATCGCTGTCCACACAAGGTTCTCTTCAGCTTTTATGTTCGTGTATATATAGCACGCAAAGTAGCCAGCAGATCCAGTTGGGACTGGTCGGTTGCACTAGGAGAGGTCGGAATTTAATCTCTAGGCATCTGTAGATATTTACGGTTATTCACAGGTATCTACACCATGACAGATATCTATGGATTTCTATTGATATCCAGGCTTTTCTGGGCCTTGAACGGGCCGGTCTATGCCAAGTGCGGTTTCCCCAGATATGACCGGTCTATGGATTTTTGGATCGCTAGCTAGTTAATCTGACCACTTGGAAACACCGTAGGAAGGAATCACCTGGACCTTGAGGTAACTCCGAAAACCTCGTCCGCTATTACAAACCCCTAGCTGCCCCAACGTCCGCTGCAAACTAGATCCTGCCCTACCCGACGCAGATCCCGACCCCAGCCAAGTCCGCGTCTTCCATGAGTGCTTGAGCTCATGTTAACTCCACCGGTGGTGTCTAAGTGAATGTGAAAGAGGCCGGCAGTCAGAGGCATTGGAGTTCTTCATCGGTGACGTTAGGTAAGCTGGCGGATCGAAGCAGTGGTACTAAGGTAAGGGTAGATAACGAGAGTCAGTCGGTGTACAGTTTAGGGAGGAGAACCCACACGTTCATTCCTTCCCATTTCCCGAGTAACCTTTGAACCCGATATGGGGCGTCAGCATTCGGCAGGGTAGTAAAGGTAAATGGGTCGTCGAAGGCGGCCGGGGTTTGAGGCTGCTAAGTGCCAGTGCAAGACAATGTGACGTGGAGGTCGGCATTGAGGCCCGTGATGCTGTTGACATTGTCCTAGGAGCGGGTGAAGGAGACTTTCATAGCCCACTCGACTTTGCCAGCAGAACCGGTGTTATGAATAGTCTGACTGATGACGAGACATACATGGGTCCTAAGGCCCAAATTCTCACCTTCTCGCTGAGTGTAGCTGCTGTTGTTGCCTGGGATCTGGACGGTAGAGGAAGAAAAGATGGAGCCAGTAGTGCTAGTTGGATCGGAATCGCTAACGTAATGTGGACGAGCTTATCCTTGAAAGGGAATAGATGGGTATAGTTTTGTTCACCACACTGTACAGGCGGAACATAGCAGATAAGACGAGAATCATCCTTCGACTGTAGGATCCATGTGACAAGCCGTAACGAGCCTCGATATCAAAGGCGATACCGATGTCACCGCTGGTGTGTCAGGCAACGGTGATTAGTTCTGTAACCACGTAAACGAGCTTAACTTAACTACACGGGGTGATCTCTCCGAGATTGGAGCGGAGCAGAGTTCGGGTGCGCTACATCCCATGAGGTCACTCGTTCCAGAACATTCTATTCAGAGATTCACAGCCCCCCCCAAACCTTAAGTACTTACATACAGGCTGTCTCATTCAGTCTCTGTACATACCAGTCTAGACGCTATCATTTCTATCACACCTCGAGGTCCCCACTAAGGCAGGGGCAAACAAAAATGAGCGACAACCCTGTCACAACACCAATAAATAAGTACATATCTCGACGTTATCTAAAATTAAGGGAAAACAGTGGTTCCGTAGCCTCCGCCAGAGTTTAAATTCCTCTTAGACTATTTATGGAATAATAGAAATTTTACATGATCATACTAACATCTACCCCACACCCCCCAACATAATTCTCCCGTCCTACCAAGTTCAATCATCAGAAATTCGTAGAAACCTTTAAAAATAAGACACCTGTCTCTTCCACCACCGCCCGGAAGTTTCGGAAATGTAGAAGTGGATATCGCTCACTAAAGATTCGAAGGAGAGTGTGTTTAGTGTTGAAGCGGTTATTGCTAGACCGGGTGTGTGGGATGTCGAATCGGTTTTTGACACGTATAATACATTAGGCCAGCCGCAGTAATCCGCACCCAAAGAAAGCTATACTATTTGGGAGCCGTTCGCATGGTGCTCTACGGACTGTAGTCATCGCAGTTGGTTGGATTTGTGTAAGGTGTGTAGGAGGTTGATAAGAGTAGGAGAAAATCATGGGCGGCCTCGAAGTAACGACGAATAATCCTCTCACTACGTCCATTTTAGGCAACCTAAGAGACGTCTCGAAACCGCCGTGGATATCTTCTCTTCAACCCTGGCTATCCTTTTGAGAATGTCCACGGTTTCGCTGTTCTCACCGTAGTACTTTTGGTAACCATTGTAAGCTTTTCGAAAGAATTTGAGCGCCTCTTCATACTGATTCTGCTTCTCGTATGCGTCCCCAATGTTATAGATCGTGTCGAGTGTTTCGGGATGATCACTTCCAAGTGAATTCTCATATCCGTCGAGAGCTCTCTGGTACCACTCTAGTGCCTTGTCGTTCTCCCCTTTTTTCCGGAATACAATGGCCATGTTGTTGACCGTACGGAGTGTGCTGGGATGATCACTTCCAAGTGAATTCTCATATCCGTCGAGAGCTCTCTGGTACCACTCTAGTGCCTTGTCGTTCTCCCCCTTTTTCCGGAATACAATGGCCATGTTGTTGACCGTACGGAGTGTGCTGGGATGATCACTTCCAAGTGAATTCTCATATCCGTCGAGAGCTCTCTGGTACCACTCTAGTGCCTTGTCGTTCTCCCCTTTTTTCCGGAATACAATGGCCATGTTATTGACCGTGTTGAGTGTGCTGGGATGATCACTTCCAAGTGAATTCTCAAATCCGTCGAGAGCTCTCTGGTACCACTCTAGTGCCTTGTCGTTCTCCCCTTTTTTCTGGAATACAATGGCCATGTTATAGACCGTATCGAGTGTGCTGGGATGATCACTTCCAAGTGAATTCTCATATCCGTCGAGAGCTCTCTGGTACCACTCTAGTGCCTTGTCGTTCTCCCCTTTTTCCTGGAATACAATGGCCATGTTATTGACCGTGTTGAGTGTGCTGGGATGATCACTTCCAAATGAATTCTCAAATCCATCGAGAGCTCTCTGGTACCACTCTAGTGCCTTGTCGTTCTCCCCTTTTTTCTGGAATACACCGGCCATGTTATTGACCGTGTTGAGTGTGCTGGGATGATCACTTCCAAGTGAATTCTCATATCCGTCGAGAGCTCTCTGGTACCACTCTAGTGCCTTGTCGTTCTCCCCTTTTTTCCGGAATACACCGGCCATGTTATTGACCGTACGGAGTGTGCTGGGATGATCACTTCCAAGTGAATTCTCATATCCGTCGAGAGCTCTCTGGTACCACTCCAACGCCTTGTCGTATTGCCCTTTGTTATTGAATATCCTGCTGATATTGAACACCATGCTAAGTGTTGAAGGGTGGTCAGGCCCGACAAGTTTCTCAAGGCCTTCTAGAGCTGTATTCAGCAAGCGAGAAGATACATCGTAGTTACACCATTCGATGAAAACATGTGCAATTTTTGAAATTGAATTATAGATTGACTCGTCGAGGGTACAGGGTTGAACCTGCGAGAAATAGCGTGACAAATGTCGTTCAAGGGTAAAGAGATGACCTCGTATTCGCCTCTCCCAAGTCAAATATTCTGGCGTTCTTTCCTCTTCGAGCTTAAGGATTGAAACGACTATCAACACAGCTTGTATAGAATTTTGGCGTTTCTCGTCAATATTCAGACGCTCACGAGTCCATTCGTGGACTAGGGGATGGGTTGAGAATTTTCTATCTGACGCAGGTTCGAACGCCTTACGTTCTATGAGGGAAAGCTCCACGAGTTCATCCATAGCACGTTCTATCTCAGCTATAGGTATGTTAGCTTCCGAATTAATGGCCTATACTTGTTTCAAGAGTAATACCATTGCTTAACCAAGCATACGCAGAGTTTCCCTTAATCTTACCCAGCAGAAACTTCACGGGTATGTCCTCATTACTTAGGAATGAGCAAACATCGAGAAGACGCGCCGCAGCAGGGCTCAGCGAGCGATAGGAAAGTTCCCAGGGGAAGACCGTCTCCAGTTGATACAGTTTCACCTTGGGAATTTCGCTTAACGTGGATATAAAGTCTTGTTGGAGCCTTCCGATATAAGTCTCGAAGCTGATACGCTTTACTCGCATATATGCTGCTGCATGAGAGAGCGCTAGCGGGTAATTTCCAAGCTTCTGTACTATCTCTCTAGCTAACTTCAGTTCTGCCAGGATTTAGCTCGGAGATCTAAGTGATTATGCGAAGGTGCTCACCATCTTCTGACAGTTTTTTATCTTCGATTTTCATGCCCTTGAGCAACAGACTGAGCCCTTCTCCAGGTTCGACCACGCCGACGGCGATCCAATGTCCATGAAATCCAAGCTCCGGTCGACGCGAGGTAACAATTACGTGCCCTTGGTTGCATGTGGGAAGGAGTCTTCCGAGGTCGACAGCGTCTAAATCGTCATTGTTATCTACCAGAAGTAGCCATTTTGCATTTCCATCCTCAGTAAGCCACTGCTTGACGAGCCTCCATGCAGACTGCATAGGGTCCAGCTGAAGATGCCCCGAAGGGTTAGCCAATCCAGGCATTCCGAGTTTGTGGGAGATGTCAGTGTAACAGTCTTGCGGCGATGGACTTTTCTTTGCATAATGACGCACCAGACTTTCCAGAATGAGGCGTCCACTAGATTCGACTGCATCCATATCCTGAGCACCAAGCCAGAAAATTGACTTATAGAGGTGTCCATGGCGATACGCATACTCAAGCGCTATTTGCGTTTTCCCGATACCGCCCATGGCGCTTAGGACACAAACATTGCGCTCGAACTTGTCGCCCAATGGTTGAAGTTTCTGATAGATCCCCTCCAAAATGTCCTCCCTACCGCAGAAGTCAGGATTCCTAGGAAACGGTAGCTCGACTGGAAGGCTGAACGTGTCGAACGAACTCCTAGGGTTCACTGCTTGCCAATCAAATTTGGATTTAGGTAAAATAGAGAGGCTACAACTTACTGTTAGAAGGAAGATACCCATCAGTAAGACTTCGTAGGTTCTCGTTGTGTTCCTTCAGTCTCTGAACCAATGCCAGTAACTTAGTCTTATCGGTAAAGGCCCATTTCAATCTGGCGGATGCTGACACGGCAAGTTCGAACTTCCGAGCAATAGTCTCTAATTTTGCGGTATCAATGTTGGTGTCGGAGTCTGGTCCACCGACAAGAGTAGGAATATTCGAACAATCGCTCGAGCTCGACAAACGGAATGACTTCCGGAGGAAATTCCGGGCTTGCTGCCTCTTTCCAGGAACCGCAACGGGTTGTATTCCATATTCATATTCTAGTCTTCGAATATCTGCAAACAGTTGTGCAATTCTGGCGAGCGTTTGGATGATGAGTAAATGTCGTTTTTGGTCGGTTCTGAAAAACGGGTCACTGGAAGAAACTTTCCGGTTATCGACCCAGTCTCTAAGCAGTTGGTACTGAACAGCGATTTCGTGGCGGCAGTCATCGAAGTCTTTATCCAGCTCGCGGGCGGTTTGGAGTATTCGATATCCTTCGAAGGCAGTTCTCAGGAGGACATCCACCGCACCTGGCACCCCTAACCCAAGCCCGATTATCCCCTCCATAGCTGCCACTTAACAGGAACGAGTTGCCGATAATCAGGAGCGATATTGTGTAGCGTTCGCGCTGTGTATCTTTTCGGGGGGTTCAGGTATTCCTGGTGATTGCGACTGCGGGGAATTTTGCTTGCGGTTTGACAACGCATCTTTGTGCGCAGAATGCTCAGCCTCCATATGGTTGCGATTCACTCCATTGGAGATAATGATCAAATGCAGTGGTCTTAAGCTCCATTCTGTACATGCACAAGAAAAGAGCATCACGATTTTACCGACTTCCTCAGTTTTTGCTTAAGAGGAAACTAGTTTTTTCTTCTTGTTTGAGTTGTCAAGCTGAGAAAATATCTGTGGTAGCGGTAAGCAAGAGATAGAGATCACGTATTCGAATGCTACGCGAATGCCAAGATCAGGTTAATTTCCGTTTTAATTTTTTAACGCAATAATACAATGTATTTGACGATGTAACCGCTCAAAGCTACACAGCTACAATATAACAGCTTCGCTTCGTAGGCTGTGCTCACTATTGTGCTCTGAAGTTGGTGTGAGAGGCCCTGGTGGTCACGTGACTTGAATCGATTTACATCGGTTGGAGATAAACAAGTGCTATAGGATTGAACGAAGTGACTAGACAGTGATCAATGCTGCAGCAGAAAGAGGAAGAGGAGGAGGATTACACGTGGACGCGGACAGTATCACATCAATTGTACGGGATGACTATGGAGTGCGGGTACGCGGAATACCCTGGGAATCGCAATGGTTCGGTCTGTGGAACTGCGCTAGATGCTATGTATGGCGCCAAATACTATGCACCATTCTTCCAGGTGCACTTGATTGCACGTTCCCAAGTCCACTCGACTCCCAGCTCTCAGGCGCACTCGATTCCATGCTCAGGTGTACCGGACTTCAAGCTCGTTTCCGCGCCCCAGAAGTGTCCCCACTCCAAAAACACAAAGTGGCCACCACTCGAGACCAGCTTAGTGAATTCACAATCTGAGAGCGCGACCAGTTAGAGTGCATCAAGTAGATCATTTGACGCCAAACAAGAGTCTTGGTCAGATCGCAATTGATGGAGTTGACATGGGGTGGTGGATAGTTATACCAGAGGGGATTCCATCAACGCACCATCCACCCATGCCAAATCCACGAATATTACTCCGATTGAGACGCTTCTTGACGTCAAATGATCTAATCGATGCTCTCTAAATGGTAGCTTTTACAGGTTGTGAACTCGCAAAGCCGTTCTTGATGGCGGTCGATTGTGTGTTTTTAGAGCGGGAATACCCCCGAGGGCACGGAGATGAGTGCACCTGGGAGCATGGAGACGAGTACACTTGGGAGCGTGCAATCAAGCACACTTGGGAGCATGGAGTCAAGCGCAGTGGCGAGTGGGGAGTGGTATGATGTATCTGGCGAGTGGCCGAGAAATCATGACGTCGGTCGATTTGAGTCTAACAATTAGCGTGGACCTTATCTTGAGATGCAAGTTCTCTAATGGGATCTCACGATGTCTCACGGTCATGGTGTTGACAATTGCAGCCATCTCTCCTTCGGTAACGGTAAACAATTAGATCTTGGGGAGAGCAGATCTCGGACTCAGTTTTTCCACTCGGAATCTGCAGCCCGATTCTCATCGTTTTTGGATGTATGTATGAGCACACATTCGATCCAGGGCTGCTCATGCACTCTTCAGTGTGGTGGTGATGGTGATGGTAATAGTAATAGTGATGGTGATGGTGATAGTTGCAGTAATAGTAGCAGTGATGTTGATAGATAGACACGGTACCTGCTAGAGGTGGGAGCACAGACAAGTAGACTGGCTACGTCAACGTCAAAGCTTCCACAAACTTAAGGTACAGAGAGAAAAGGACTCGAGATATATACAGGAGACATCAGCCCCTATGGCGGGTTTATATCAGGTCTATAACGTCTCAGATCTTATATATGCAACACGAGCTGTTATTATATGGCCTGGAAGGAAGTCGCCAAATTGACTCACAGGCTGTGGACTCGTAGTCGTAGACTCATCACGAGTTTTCACTCGCCACTAGCTCTGCCACTGGCATTTCCAATCATGGGCTTCCATAGACTTCCACAGAGCTCCAAGCGCTCTTGTATATAAAGACAGAGATTCTCCCTTAGATAATTTAATAGACTTCTTCCACTTTACATTCGCAACACGAGCTGCAAGTCTCAATGCGAGTGATCGTCTGTGACGCTTCGCAGTTCTCACCTCCTGCAGCTATATCTCGCTCAATAACTATGAAATAAACAAATTCGAAACGCGCTTACGATGATTGTATGATGCTCGAAGTTTCTATCTCTTCTCTACAGGCAGATATGTGGTGGTTAGGAAACTGAGAGTTCGCCTGGCAGCGGGTTTTTGTTGCGCGTGCTGTTTAGACTTGGTACCGGTGCCCATGCCGCAGCCTGACTCTGCCTGAGGTGCTCAACAGAAGTTTATTTCTACATGTATATAGTGGACACTATTCACCCTCCGCTGTCTAACCATTCAACTCATCTCTGTTTTTGATGAGAATTTCGGGCACAAAATGTAAATCATAGGATACCTCCACCCGCAGCAAACTTACTCCAAAAAGGTCAAGTAAAGGGTTACATTAAAGTAACATGTAGGGAAAACCAGCGACGTTGTCAGAACTAACTCGATGTTACGTTTACAGATGTGTGATGAAATCCCCTTGTCTTTTACCGCATCTCTAATTTGGGACATTGTCAGAACCCACCAGTGCGCGCTTTTTGTGTCCCCCTTGTCTTATCACCATGCCTTAACGGCCTCTTAATATATACCAGCTGCATCTTGGAGACCCTCTCTAATTCCGTTCTGCTTCCTTCGCTCTCGCTCTGGCGATCTCTGTTGATTGCGCTTGTTCCTTGCTTCCTGCTTTGCCTTTGCTATCGCTACCTCGGCACTCTGGTTAGAATCCGTTCAATCCGGTACCAGGTGGAGTAAAAGGGAGTGCCGCTGCAACCGCAACTCGCACTTGCTGGTGATATCCCTCGGGCTCTAGGTTGATAGGCTGAAAGAAGGAGCACAGCAACCGCTGCTTTGAGTGTTCCTGATCCATAAACGGCCCGCTACTAGCAATAGTATAGAAAAAAGTAGTACAACCGCACAGTTGTATTGCGCAGATATTTCCCCTCGCACCATTCGTCCCTTAATCTTCCAAGAACACTTTGCCTAGGAGTGGATTTTAGTATTGATTGGTCATCAGAAGTGTCACTTTTAGCTCGGTTGATTCACTAGAATCGTCGCATTCAGAACTCAGGTTGTTTTTAATGCTCGTTACGCACCTGCATCGGCGATAGAAGAAGAAGCATAGCCATCATAACGGGGTGAGTGTAAGCAGCGACAGAACACGAAATCATTCGACGGTGTTGGCAAGCCCAAACGCGTTTCCAGAATCTCGGATACTCCAATCGGAACGGAATCCAACGCTACAATGTCAGCACGAAACAGCGTTACGCATTAGCTAAACTATTCAATCTGGGAGGTGGATTTGGGGACGGGGAAGGAGGAGAGTTAAACCTAACACTGGTCTGCTACTTACATATGGCGAAAGAATAGAACACGACGGCGCACAACAAGGTCGTTCGATGAATCATAGGTGATAAAATATAAGCGATCTAAATGTGCATACACATAGGACCTCTCGATTCCCCTAAATACATCGTTCGGTCACCGTTGAGTGTCGGTTAAATTTTTATGTCTGCGAAACATTTTTCAATTTCTATGCCGCTGTAAGTCCAGGTATATTCAAATGGGAAAACATGGATATATATGCTGTAGGTTGATTGCAATCTACGCAAGGCTGTTTCTCGTATGGAGACATATGGGCGTTGAGGCGTCTAAACATGCCGGTACGTACAATTACAGTATTCTAAAGAAAAATAATGAAAATCTAACCCCTAGGCCTACAGCGGCCAGCTCTGTAAAGTATATATGTTCCGACTAAAATGGAAAGTAATCTGCTTCGCGAATAAGTCGACTGCTTCGCGAATAAGTCAACTTTTCGTACCAGTTGACTGAGCAAAAGTCACCAGTCAAGTTTCCGTTTCAGCCGACTGAGCAATGAAGTACAGTTGACTAGGAATGGAAGCCCCAGGATTTACCATACAGTCAACTGGGTGGAGAAGCTAGAGGCTGGCCCAGTACACAATCTTGTTCAACTTGACTGTCCTTGCCCTTGATCACTGTTGTATCGCTGCCCCACACCTATTCGCACCTACAAAATTCACAGGATGGAAGGAGGAACAGAGGGCGAGATAATTGCAAGGCTACTATGGTATTGGAAATCTACATGGAAATAATAATATGTATCCCTCGGATCGTAGAATTTGGAGTGCATTTTGAACCAGGGAGCAGGGGGCGGTGTCCCTCCAGAAAAGTAATTAGTAGTGTGGTACATAGTCAAATGGCTGGAAGGCGGGTTTGTCAATAATTCATCTCGTGGCTCAATGATTGATGGTGCAATCCCTTATCCTGCCCATCGGAACTTCTTAGTCCCGCTGGCTGGGTGATAAAGACATTGTAAAGTCAGCTGGCGACTGCAGCTTCGAGCTACAGCTGGCTGGTTCATAAAGTTGACTTATTCGCGAAGCAGCCGGCTTATTTACGAAGCAGTCGACTTATTCGCGAAGCCGATTTCTTTACAGTTCAGTCGGAACATGTATAACTCGGGCGACATCAAAGCAAACACGAGAACAATAGACGACACATGCTATTCAGCTGACACTATCAAATACCTCCACGAACGGCATCAGACCTGTTTTTTGGCCCTTGACAGAGCTGCACTGCGGCTTCTCTCTTCCTCGTTGTGTTCAACCTCAATTCTGATAGCGCAAGAGAGCAGCTAAATAGTTTTGTCTTGTGTGTAGTGCGAGTAGTGGGTAGTAGGAAACAGTGTCGCATCCTCTAGTGGTTCGCGCTTGTGGGTGCTAGTCGTGGTGCTAGTTTTGGTTGCGCATGCAGTGAAGTGTAAGAATGGCAAAGGTGATCTTCTAGTGTTGATGTTGTAGAGCGGCCTGTGTGGGGTGCGGGTAGCTAGCCGGTGGGGTCTATTGTAATTTGTGTTGCCAGTTTTGGCTGCAGTGAAGCGTAAGGACGGTGGAGGTGTAAGAATGAAAGGTGCTCTTCTCGGAGTGGAGCTCTACTTAAGTACTGTGTTCATAGCAGCCGTATAACCTAAAGTGCCGAGCTAGTGCACCAAACTTAAGGGAAGCGGCATGTGAGTCCCTATCACCAGACTACAGTAACCATGTGAATCCCACATGGCCAGCCACAAACTTAAGTTTCTGGAGACGGACTCGGAGGAACGGTTGGTCAGTGTTCGTGTTTGAAGTCCCATAGACGGGTTAGGGTTGATCGCACTACCTCTTCACTGCATCGCTTAAAGCTGCTGTGCCTATCGACCCTAATACTGATGAAAAGTTCTGCGTCAATATCCTAGTCTGTCATACGGCCTTTTCTCGCTAGGGCTACGCAAGGCCGTATCCAAGCCGACTGGCAGACTATCAATATCCCACTCCAGATCCCATAACAACAAGACTGAACAAACCAAAACAGCCCGGCACGTGGACTACAGTAAAAAGGACTATATTTCTAGTCTGCCAGACGGTACAACACCAGAAGCAAATACAATTAAAATTCTCTCGGCTCTCTCTATCACGCTTTCTACAACTCGCCGCTCATACCCCCGTACCACTTGCCGCTCCTAACACCTTCGCCCGCATCCCCACCGCCCTCTCATCCTCCTCCCCCTTGCGGATTCCAGCATAAATCAGAAGTCCTCATGATTGGCGTGGTTATCCGTTGTGTACGAATTAACGATGTACTCACAAGCCCTATGCTAGGGCCCGGCACGCACCATTAATCATCTACACCACTTTCTGGTTGTCGTGATTGAGCGTGAAATAGATGCTCCTCGTCCCAACCAATAGAACTCTCGCCTACCCATCCTTGAATATCTGACATCGCATATGCAATGCGCTTCCAAATCCTCAAATATCATAGATCTGGTAGTTAGGAAGGGCTGGCAACAAATCAGCATACGAATCCAATCCCAGGAACCACAACCACTAAATTTGCGAGGAGCGAGTGATGGTGCGGAAGAACCCGCAGTCTCCGTTGGTTGTATATCCAGGTGCGATGTATACTGGCTGTGAGAATTTAGCACGGAAAAATAGAGTGTGGTCGGCTGGAACGTACTCAGAGCTGTAACTGGGGGTCTTGGTATTCTGGGTTCACCATTTTGAGTGGGCCTGAAGGGGATATCAATTCTACCATGAGTAGGCGGAACTAACTTGGTAGAACAGAATATATTTCTATGTGTAGCGTTTAGCCCAGGCGCCTGAAGGATGCGGCTGAGCTGAACAAGTGATACAAAGATAGCGCATCCTTGCACCGCTTCTCCTTCCAAAGCAGGGTGATGTGAGAGTGGGGGAAGCTATTAAACCGTTATAGTCGCCACATATAGAGTAAGATAGCTGGTGATGCGTAGGCGCGGAAGTTTCCGCCCACCACTCCTCCCACCATCACAAGTTTTCAGTTCTCTATAAGAAAGTTGCAATTGTTAAACACTTGCTATTAAGTTCTCCACCACTATAAAAGCCGTTTGTACACCCCTGTCTCCAAACGCCCTAGATCCAATTCCTACATCTAATAGCACATCCATAAGCACAAATACCATGGCCGCCTTTCCCACTCTCAAGCCCTTCGCCACCATCTGCGTCTGCCTCCTCTCCTCCTCTCTCCCCATTCCGCTAACAGCGCTCTAACAGCTCCAAATCGACCAACCCAACCCCATCGGTACCCCGCCATACCACCCACCATCTTCTAGATACTAAGAAAACCACAGGTACCCTCTGCTCAGGACCAACCCAATTCTTTACCGTACGCATGTTATCTCTCCTTCCATTAGGCCAGTTTAACAAGGACTATGTAGAACCTCAAGGAAGGCATCCTCACCACTGAGCCCGGTATCGAGCCCGCCATCAATGCGACTCTCGTGATGGCGGCGACTGGCTGCAGGCCGATCCGGATATGAAGCATCTCCGCCTCGATATGCGGAGCGTCATTAAGTACCACCGTTCCTTCTTTCCCTTTCTCTCATGGCGTTGTTGACGGTCGATATGTAGGACTGATGACAACGTGGTGTGTACTCTCTCCCCCCTTCCTATTGCGTAGGCATGTGTTGATGTGTATATTAGCACCTCACGTTCATGTTCAAGGGCATTATCACCGTGACGCCGGAGATTGCAAAGATCTTGCAAAGTGAGCCAGATGCGCAGTCAGTTGGCTTTAGATACATCATTGCGTTGCCACAATTCCAAGTTTGTATCTTCCTAGAGGTATGTGTATGAGCTGACGCATTGTGGGGTGTAGACGGGCCATGAGAAGTATAAATACTTGGAGAACTTGGTTTTTGTTTCTTCGGGACGTGCTATCGTTGATGAGGATGGAGCTGCTGTGGAGCATAAGATCAGCCAGGTTGTTACTTAATGTGGAGTGCTGTGTGGGGGTGGGGTTTCTGGGGGTGTGAGAATAGCTAGAATGCAATCACGATATTGTGCTGTACAGGTAAGGTAGTTCGTCGTCGTGACCATAACCCTATCTTTCATAAACTCCACGTAGCCGCTAGATAATGCTACACAACCAGTAAGTATCAGCACTTATACGAGCAATTCTGATCCATCTAAGTGCATTGGGAATAGAGACTTTGCGTTTTTGACTCCGGTGTCAAATTTAGGGCGCTTAGCTATGTTAACCGCTCACTAGCCACACCCAGAATTTGTGATGCACCCAGACTGGATACAAATGGCCAATATTTGAACCCAGACTTTGAGCACCTACTAATTTTGCAGTTTTGCTTGCCTCACAAAAGTAAGTATATCAGTAGATAATATAAGATTCTGGTGAAGTAATATTAAAGGGATGCTTCAAAATGGCCTCTGAGAAATGTTGGATTTGGTGTTTCTGTTGTAAATAATTAGATCGCCTATTTTTGCCACCATGATAACCACCTTGTTTAGCGTTATGACAATCCACCCGGAGTCAACAGCGCAAAGTCTCTAATGCAAAGCTCTTTCGCAAAGCGCAGAGCTGATTACTGGTAGTTATTTATTCTACAGTTACCTGATAAGAGGGCAATAGGGGAGGAACGGACGGATGGTCATGTCCATTTTATAATCCTAATTGCTATGCATGCTATTTGTTATATGGAATTCCCGTTGAAGCCAGGAGGACGTTCGCCAATAAGATGGATATGTTTATATTTCATTTGAATGACCAGTGTTGTATAAATCCCACCTACTGTCTGTCTGTCTGACAAGGCAAGCCTTTCTCCCAACGCGCAGCTATGGTACTCATGAACACGCTGCATTTGTATATGGTTTGTTCAATCATCCGCCTACTCGCACCACCACCACCACCACCACCACTACCACCATTATGTCCACTGCCGCTACATTTGCTACACTCCCGCTGCGATCATCGGCAAATGTGAAAATCGGCTATAGGCTGCGCTACGCATAGCTCATAACAAGCTTCCCGTGGACCCCTGCGCAATGAGCAGCCTATAGGTGTCCATAGTCAATCCATAGACATCCGCGATAAGTATTCGGCTGGTCCTTCGCCCCACACGCGGAGACCAGACTTTAGGTTGGTTCAAGCTCAGACTTTGTGTCTAGTGGTAACTCAAACTAGATGTCATCCACTACCACCCGAGTTCGCGAACACACCGCCAATATCTACGTTCTCATGCCCCTCGGAATTTAGTCAATCGGTTCGGAGTGGTCAGTCCAATATTTGTAACTAGTTTGTGGAGTGGACTGGAGTAAACCCGGATAATTGGCCTAAGACCAGCCCAGACCAGATGCCGGGAACCACTGAGAGAAATTTGGGAGGGCTTTGAGGAAAGCGTATTTGCAGAATCGAAGCGTAGAGAGCTCCGGGCGATTTCGATGTGGGGATATCTTGTCTGTTGTAAGATTCAATCTCACCATGACATGGTATGGTATGCCACATGCCACAGAGCGACACGAAAATACATACGCCGTCCTGGGTAACTATCGTCATACGGAGAACTGGGGTCTACGTATTAGACACCGTCTGCCCTCCCAAAGGTCACGTTGGGTCTCAAAACCCACACAAAACCCACACAAAACCACGTGGCATATGTTGGTTCCGATCTCTCGCGACTCAAACAGGCAGGAGATCTGGTGGAACCAACAAAATTGGTATGTGGTCCAACTACCGATCCAACATGGGGTCTGTTGAAGTGAAAGAAGCAACGAAGTGAGGGATTTGAATCGATAAGTCCACATTCACCTGGTGCTACCTAATTGGAGAACGAAGGCTGAGATCTTAGGGCTGAAGGGTATACATGCATGTATGTATGGTCAGATCGAAGAAGAAAGCTCAACGTGGGTTATTAGGCTGATGATAACGCGTCTTAATATAATACCCCAAGTTCTAATATAATATTAATCCACACGGATATCAAGTGCAATTTCAAACGTCCTGGTGAGTAAACGGACAGAAAGGAAGAAAGGATATGGAAGGGACATCAGAAATCATCGGGATTGCTCTGGGTAGCTTACACTCAGAGTCCGCGTGAGTGACGACTGATGACAACAGCCGAGGCTGAGGTTTGAGGCAGGGCAATGTGGGAGCGGAAGAAGCCATTAACACGTTATAATCACCGTTTATATAGAGTAAGATAGTTGACGATGCGTATGCACGAAAGTTTGCGCGGAAGTTTGCGCGGAAGTTTGCGTCCACCCCCCCACACCCTCACACGGGTTTTCAGCTCTGCCGGAACCGGATTGCAATTGCTGAACACTTGCCGTTGCGTCCTACACCATAAAAGCCGTAGGTAATTCCCCATATCCAAACGTCTCAGATCCAATTCCTCGTCCAATAGCACATCCATCGATCTATCCACAAGTACAAGCACCATGACCGGTTTTCCCACTCTCAAGCCCTTCGCCACCATCTGCGTCTGCCTCCCCTTCTCCCCTTCCTCTTCCCATCCACTAACAGCGCTCTAATAGTCCCAGATCGACCAACCCAACCCCATCGGTACCTCACCATCTCGCCCATCGTCTTATAGATTCTAGATTCTAAGAAAACCGCAGGAACCCTCTGCTCAGGGCCAACCCAGTTCTTTGTTGTACGCATCACACCCCCCATGCGTTGGGCCAATTAACAAGGACTATGTAGAACATCAAGAACGGCACTCTCACAACTGAACCTGGTGTCGAGCCCGCCGTCAATGCGACTCTCGTGATGGGCGGTGACTGGCTACTCGCCGACCCGGATATGAAGCATCTCCGCCTCGACATGCGGAGCGTTATCAAGTACCTCTCTCCCTTCTTCCCCCTCCTCTCGTAGCGTTGTTGACGTTTGGTATACAGGACTGACGACGACGTGGTGTGTACTCTTTTCCCCCCCTACTTTATTCGTGGGCGTGTGTTAATGTGTATGCCTAGAACATCACGTTCATGTTTAAGGGTATCATCACCATGACGCCAGAGCTTGCAAAGATCCTACAAGGCGAACCGGATGCGCAGTCGGTAGACTTTGGCAATCTCATTGCTCTGCCGCAATTCCAGGTATGGATCTTCCTAGAGAGCGTATGTGTGTGTGGGCTGACGTGGTGTGCGATGTAGACTGGCCATGAGAAGTATAAATATTTGGAGAACTTGGTTTTTGTTGCTTCGGCACGCGCTATTGTGGGTGAGGGTGGGCTTACTATGGAGTATAAGGTCAGCCAGGTTGTTGCTTGATGTGTTGTGTGGTTTGGGGAGGGGTTCTGGTGAGGAGAGTGAACAGAATGTAGTCATGATATTTGTGCTGTACTTGGTGTCGAATGATAATCAAACTACCGGTTAGCGGCGTTTGCAAAGAATATCGAAATCAACCACCATAGCAACTGCTGTAATAAGTAGCCGACCGCCCAATTAAGTTACGGTTTTTATTTAGGATGACCCCCGGAGGAGCTGTATTATGCACGATAACCTGTCAATTTTTATGCAGAATGACCTTGCTTTAGCGAACCACACAAACAAAAAATTGAAAAAGAATTTTGAAAAATTAGTCACAAATAAGAAAATTAAATTAATAGACTGACTTAGTCTGGGACTAAGGGTAGAAAGAGGGGAGCTCCCCCACCTAACCGGCTATCCAGAGGGGGAGGGGAACTAGGTCCTGCCGTACTCTAGTTAGAGTACATGCAGAATGATTAAAGCAAACTTAGTCTGGGATTCTCACGTGACCTCGCAAGCTGCTCCCAAAGCGTTACCAGACTAAAATTGACTGCTGCGTAGAATTCCCGAATTTTCAGGTGTGCCTCCAATTGTTGCGGTGCCTAATTGGATGTTGCCAGTATGTAATGAGTGTGAAATGAGTGTGTAAGAGGGTGGTAACAAAAAAACAATGGTTAGTAATCTTCAGAATCATTGAATTTTAGTGTCATCAATGACAACCCATCTATTTTCGCAATGAAACCAACCAACATAAAAACCACCACCAGCACATCTCAAAACAACTTAGAAAATACAACACACTTTGGATACTTAAAAGATTAGTTCTATGTTTGGACATATACTTCAATTTTTTGTTATACTTATTTTTCATTGACGGTCATTCTGCATAGTATGACATTGCTGGGGCCCGGGTCATTTCACATAGATACATATGTACTAAGAATCCATAAAGTCCACCCTACATTAAATTGGACTTGATTATCCTACATAATACGGCTCCCCCAGGGGTTATCCTGAATAAAACCGTTAATTAAAAGATTAAAAGGTTCCTTCGTATATGAGGGGGGAGAAAGACCCGAAACTGGGGTGAGGAGTAGCCCGCAGTTTGTCGCGAGGAGGCCTATGGAATTATTCCTCTCGGTCCTTAATGCATTGTACCATCACGAAAGATCGCTTGCAATATGTAGATAGCCTACCCTACGAGACTGTTGCGGTCATGGATGTGGCCCGAGCTCCGATCACATAGATATAGATAGATAGATAGATGACTAAAAACGTTCTCTACTGAATAAAGAATCGACAATCTTCACCCAAAAGTAACTAGTATTATCTTATGTATTTAGCGCCACCTGTCCGCCTCTCTATGTATTCGAATCTTGATTTAACTAAGCGCTAGAGAATAAAAAAGCCACTTGATAGGCTAGCAATCTTGCTTAGTGCCGACTGCAAGCGTTTGAAATTTGAGTACATGGAGATTTGCCTGAGTTGCAAGTACTTAACCACCACCACCACCGCCGCCTCTGCGCTCTCTCTTATAACTAGAAGCTCCTCAATTATCATGCCCAAATCGACCACAACTACAACCATCACATTGATGTACCCAACTGCCATATCCGAATCATAATTCGCCTATGACGATATCCTTGGCCTTGGAGTAACTTAATGTGTCTACTCCCTGAACGATTCTACAGCCGCTAAGTTCGTGCACGAATCCCCCGAAGACTTCCAAATGCAAATCCTAGCTGTCGAACTTCGAATTTTCCAATGTCTTATTCCTCACCCCTATGGATTGTACGTTGTTTCGGGATCGTCAACGGTGCCATTACCCTGGAGTGGTTGCTAATGACGCTACACAAACGGCTCTAACCGCCGTCAGCGTCCCCTTCCTACCGACTGCGCTAGGCCGTCGAAGCAGCAGAGGGACTCAACCCAACCACTTGCACAAGGTAGGGATCTTACAGGCCGACATATCGACGGAGAATATCCTTGTGGACACATCAGACCATCTAAAATACATTGACTTTCGTGCTTCAGTATTGATGGGGAAATATCGTTGTTATTCTACTCGACACGCAATTCTTCGCCCCGATTTAATACACTTAATGAAAGCCCAAACATCTCGGTAGAGACGAGGTTGTTTACGCTCGGCTCGGTGCAGTATGAAATCGAAACGGGACATGTGCTGTATGAGGGGTTGAAGGATGATCAGGTGGAGAAAAGGTACAAGACGTTGGAGTTTCCGGATGTGAGCGGGCTGTGCACTGGGGATATTATTAGGAAGTGTTGGAATGCAGAGTATGAGAATGTTGGGCGAGGTATTGAACGATCTTCGGGAAGTGCTCCAAAGGCATGTGGATGAGAAGAGCGGGATGGAAGGGTGGACCTGCAAATAGAGCTGCTGATAGTACGTACCACTGACCCCACTTCCTGGGGGTGAAATGGTGACATAAAGACAGTAGGAGGTCGTCACTCAGCTTCACTCAATTGTAATTCGACAGCAGAGTTACCTTAAGAGCATCAATTGGTTGGTGAGGGTCACATCAATATCACGCAAGGCGTCATTGACATGTGTACTAGTACATTATATCATAATTTTCAGAGACTGGCAATAAGGTAGGTTATCTACATATATATAACACAAAGAGGTCAGAAATTTGCAAGTGATCTCCCCTTCCAATCAATGCTCTACTTGTACTTTGCGAATTCTGATGAGGGACCTCCCAAGTTAAAGAAGTGTTGTGGCTGTTCCAAGATCCGATCGGCCGAAACAACATCAAACCCCAACCAAAATGATCAAATTAAACGGGACTCGGTTATTTTTAGTTCTCAATACTGTTACGGGCTCTACGGTCGTAAATCCACAGCAAAATGTATTATAGAAACAATTTGGTTAGGGTTAGGGCCGGATTGTACAGCGTAAATGCTTGTTTTGTGCTTTAAGCTTGAATGGACATAGACCCGGTGCATGTTCTGTCGAGGGATGTTGATTGATACCCTCTCTCTCTTCAACTTGATTTCTCAGCAGTACTTGATACAGGGGATGAATCAATGCAAGAGCCGCCGTTCGTGTATCATTTGGTGGCTCCTGCAGCAGACGGTACGAGAAAGTGCAATATTCACCCATAATATACTTTCCCCTGAAACGAATACGATTACAGTTACGAATAGAGCACCTCCGCAGAGCCTCGTTCCACAAGGAAACATTTCGCTCCCCGAAGCCGTGGCCAACCATGCCTGGGTACCTCTTAGCCACCGGGGGATTCTGAGAATACATAAAACTGCATGTGCACATTCCGAAGTACCTCGCTGCAGTCATACCAGCCAAAGGTACTTCAGCACATTCATGGCGGTGGCTTATGTCCACGCCAAATCGGAGTATGGGAAAAACCCAGCCAATGAGGCATGAACAGCATTCATGCAACGGGGCGCATGCCCCCCCCCATCCAATCAGTCGCCTCGCCTTTAAAATTATGCGAAATTTCCCATTCTGTTGCTGTCAACCTGTCAACAGAATCCTTAGCGGCGTCACCAGTGTGGCCGTGCAAACAACACCCCGGTAACACTCGAAACAAGGCTGAAGGTAACATTGGCCCAATATGCGAGGCGTTTCGACAGCAAGGTACTTGGGTCTCGGTCGAATCCGTTGGGATCATAGTTACGCCGAAGAAAAAAAACAGTTTCGTAGGGAAAAAGGGAAAAAGGCTGCGCTTGCTGCGCCCAACCTGTGTCACACAGGCGGCTGACCTGAGTGGACAGCGAAGATTTCCTTCCTAACGCCCGGGCGTGATTTAACTCGCAATTCCTAGCGAGGCTAGCATAGGGACAACAGCATCAGAAATGCTTGGAAGTCGGCGATGCTGGCACTGGGCGTACCTGGAATGCGGTTATGCATACAATTTATACTTAGCCCATCCACACACCACACTGTACAACCGAGGCGGCGCTAGCATTGCAAGCCAACCCACACACATTTAAGCCGCACCCGTGGGTCATGCATGAGGCAGACTTGCGTGAAGTTGCGCGAGTGGGTGGTGTGGTTCCTGAGGATCTCTCCCACCACCCATGCATGTGTCAACATTTAGGTACTTACATTTGTGTTATGCACAAAATAAGATGTGCGCTAACTCGTTTTGCGCAGCAACGCACTGAGGCAGGCCCGCCCTTGGTGCTGGCTGCGCACTGAGGATCTTGTATGAGTGAGGCGAGGGGTATATAAGAAGCTGGATTGCGAACTCAGATTTTTGTTTTTGCCTTTGACATCTAACCTTCAAAACCAAAACCTACCTCGAACGTCTGCCAACTTCACTGCATACTCGATCACCACCTACACACAACCCAGCCTCGATCACTGCACACAACACATATTCAACCCCCCCACCTACAGCTAAACACCATGTCGCAACCTTCCTCCGGTGCCTCTGCATACTACTACACAACCACCGTCTCCTCTCCCCCCCCGCGGCCACAACCTCCACGCCTCCCCACCCCCGATCTGGACCCGGCGCCGCCTACAATGTGGGGATCCAGCTACTACGTACATCCCCCTCCCTCCTCTCCTCCCCCACCTTCCTCCTCAAAACCCTCCTAACTTCAAACAGAGCTACGGAAAGTAAACTCGGCTTTGTTTTGTTTGACAATTATCATCTTACGTTATCTGCGGATCGGAATCCCGGACTTACCAACGGGCGTGGAATTAAGCTTCAGATAGCCTATCCACCCGCTTCAAGCATCAGAAACGGCAATGTCTTACACCCAGAGATGCGCAAGGTGGCATAGGGGGTAATTGCGGGCGGGGGATTGGGGGATAATCTTCTGTTTGTTGCAAGAAACATTGTTATCGCGACTTCGACGGGAGGGGGAGGCGTGGTGGGGGGAGGATTTGATTATTTCTCTGGCTACATTGCAGGTATTCTTGTTGCTTTGCCATTCTGTGCTACTCCGATATCGATTAAGAAACATTTTTATTTTGTCCGTGCTATCGCGCCTGAGGTCCACTGCTAGCTCGTGACATGGTGTGCAGTACCGCAGGGCGCGCTTGCGCACGCTAGGCAGCCTGAGGTCTGTGGCTGTGCGTGTGCTCACTGCACAAAAAAACTCGTAGACTCATAATTGGCAGACTTTTTTGGTGATGGAAGAGTTCGCAGGGCGTAAGGAGTCCGCCTTAAGCCTGAGGTTTTTTGCGTTGATCGCGATCGTCACGTGCTTCCGAGACTGTCGGTTTTAAGGCTCCCCCCCCCCCCCAGTCGCCCGGTATTCCGGTCCCGGTCCCTGTTGATAACAACGCCCTCCCGATGCCAAGAGGTTTCAGCTGACCTCAGAGCTACCGGTGCTCCGCCGCAGCTGTTTAAGGCTCAGGAGTGCTGATAAGATAAGGTCCGATTACCTAGCTCCGTGTGATGTAGAGGCGGCGCTTGAAATTTCTCTACTCGTCACTCGCTGAACGTCATAGGAATATTTGAGGAAAAGCTGTACGTGGCCATGTTGCGTGGCTGTTTTCAAACATTCTGGCATTGAAATACCGCTACGCAGTGTCTTAACACTATTGGATAATTCCAGATAATTCTAGACATGTGCTGAAGCAGAGACATCTACGCCAGCAGACCGCCTCATTTAGTCCAAGAACCAAAATTCCGCAGACGCACGTTATCGCGGCAAAACTGTTATATTCAAGTGACCACAGAATTTTACGAACGAAAGCCCACCACCCATTCATTTATAGTACACCTGGGCCAAACCAAAGCCAAAACATACAAAGAAAAGAAAAAAAAGCGAATCAGAAATTTTTGTCATCCGTGACTCCAGTTCTCGGGAAAACAGATTTAAAAAAAATACCAATGCCAATGCAATGCAATGCAAGCCCCCAACCCCAAAAACACCCCTGATGCATCCTCTAGTTGTACAACGAATAAAAAGAAGCGCGCTTAAACCTCGCAGGCACAGTTGCACTGCTTCCCGTTTATATCGATCCTGATCTTTGGCAGCGTAGCCCCGCCAGACGGGGTGGGACTCGTCGGCGGCTTGTCTCCACCGTTTCCTCCACCATTTCCTCCACCAACACTCCCAGGCGCAAAACAGTTCCCTGGCGTCGGCGGCTTAAAGTCGATTCCGGTGACCTGCGTCTTGACGGGCGCCGGTCCGGGGTTCGGGTAGAGCAATGCAAAGCCCTGGGTACTCGCACACTGGCCCGAGTTGATGTGTCCCGGGATCTGCATCTCACCCAGATACATATCCGGGAAACTCTGGAGAGTGTTGGAGCCACCGTTGGAGATGTTGACAGCGGCGCAGTTCATGTAGAACTCGTTGCGGTTACCGGTGACAGCGACCCAGGTCCTGGTTTGCGTTAGCAAGGAAGAGAGGGAGGAGGGCAGGGAAGTACCAAGCAAACAGTGCCGGACCGCTCTGGGTATCCTTTGGAATCATGAAGGGGAACTTCTGGTTTGGGTCCGTGGCGATGTTGCTGCCCTTTACGACACCACGTGGACAGCCGCCCTCAAAACTCTGGAGGACCTTGAAGGTTTTCCCGCCGTCGAAGGAAATGGATGCTTGGCAGCTGCCTCCGGAATGAGCGGCGAGTGCGCCCTCTGCGCCGGGGACTACATTGCCCAGGACCCTGTGTGCTGTTAGAAAAGAAGTGGGGGAAGAGTGTGGGGGAACATACTCGAAGTAAGCCTGGCCACCGGCTTGCCAGGTGGTTTTTGCGGCCGTCTTGAGGTCAACGGATTTGTGCAGGCCCTTGCACGGGAACTGGGAACCGTCTGCGGTGAGGGGAGCATTGTATGCGTTTCCGGAAGGGTCCTCGGGAGGCGCGTTGAGGGGCGTGGGGTACTTGATTCTTGCGTGGGCGGAGACGCACGGGAGGATGAGCACCAGGCTCGTGAGGAGGGCTTCGAGACGCATGGCTGGTGGTGATGGTGGTTACGTGTGATATGGATATACTGTAATTAAGGATTGTGGTTTTTTTATGAAGCGAATGTGAGGTTTTGTGAATTGTGGGTTTATGACGAAAGAACAGATGTTGGGGCAAGGGTGAGGGGGAGATTATATACCGATTGTCCTTGGGTCCAAGTGGGTTCACGATGGACCCGGGCCGAACTCCCTTCCTTTCCTTTCCCCATTCAAGTTCAACCCTCCGAGCCAGCTAGCTGCAGCCTTTCAATGAACACTAGCGCCTCCCCCTTGAAACGCAAAGTTTGATAGGTTCCATTCAGTTCAAAGGAATGACGGGCTGGCGCTTGTTGATACTCTTCGTGCGTTATTTTATTTTTTCCTGCTACGGCACACTGCACTCTCGCTATGCTGCTCCCCTTGGTCATCTGGATGGGGGTTCCTGGGGCGGCTGGGGTTGAGTTCGGCAATCACCTTGGCGCCCTGCATGACCACTCTCTGCATGTTCTTCGAAGATTCCACACGGTAGATGTGGCGAGGCGCCGCAACAAACCCCAGGAGTGGAGCGGCGACGATTGGATACCATTCGAGAGGAAAGGAGAAGGTTGTCGTGATTGGTCGCCGCGGATCTACGGCACACAATCCGAAGCTGGAAAAGGCATGATGAACATAGCTAAGCTTCTCGCGGGCTCGAGACGCACTCAGGGTGCAGAAAGCTTGAACGCCGGCGGTCGAGGAAGAGTGACGTTACCCCTGCCGACGGGTTATGCACGCCCTACGCGACTTTTTATCCAAGCGCTCTTTTTACAGGCTGCTCTATCGATATCTATTTTCGGGAGCGCCCCGCAGTAGCCCTACTGTGGCGCCCGCATTCGTAGACCCACCGCTCGATACCCGGACATTTTACTCAACTTTCCTGCTTCGAAATTCCCGGCATTTATGTTCCAAGCGCTGTTTGCCTAGAGTGCGAATTAGATTTTTCTTTTTTGTGCAATGGCGTGTTTTGGTAAAGTTTTACCTGTCTGGTACCCGAAATTTATAGGAGCAGCGGACAAAGCGTTTTACTTTCGGCCATGGGATCTGGAGATGCTGGGGTTGTTTGGAATGCGGGGTCTCGGGTTCTTCGGAATTTAAAATGGGGTTGTTTTGGGCTGGGGCCAATTAGCGTTCAGATGGGGTGTGGTTGTTATCGGGTGTAATCAGATCCTCCAGCCGACGAAGCTTCGTCAGTTTGCACCTTCTCTTCCGGCTCTTCAACGCTCCGCTTTCTCTGCGCTGTAATTTCAGCATCTCGCGATGGCAGCAATCACGCTTCTCCTTCCTCCCCCCTTAACCACAACTTCTCGCTCTCTTCCTCCTCCGGACATGGGCTTGATGTTTCACCGTCACTGCTGCTGCGTAGACGGGGTTAGCGAGAGCCAAGTGGTGGCACTCTCTACCTCGGTACACGTATTCTGGGTGATATCCGTGGGGGAGGTAGTGAAGCTTGAGATCTCATTCCCTAGCAGCAGCGATCCTTATCCACGTAATCCACGCTGCAGCGTCGACGGGCCGTACCGTACCAGGTACACTATTCCTACCGGTGTATGGATTTGTAAACGCTAAAAGATGTTCGTGAGATTCCGATGGCGCACTTGAAGATCTACAGCGGGGAGGCGGAGAGCGGCGGTGGTAGAATGTAGGCCAGGTGTGTTGGTGGCGTAGTGTAGATCCGTACATATCTAAAATCTGTATAACCCCACGATTGCAGATTTCACATGTACGAGACCAACGCCAACACCGTTTCTTCACAACCGCAAGCAAATTGCCGCGATCATGCGCGCGTCTGCGAACCTTTCCTCGCGGCGCGGCAGTCTGCTAAGCTGTGGGTAATATCTCTGCTCAGGCACACGCAAAATAGCCCTATCTAACAAGATGTCTGTCCAAACTGAATACACGGGAGCTATGGACCTTATTGGGGAGTCGGCAAAACTTGTAAGCCTATTGAAAGACGTTTGAAAGACGTTTTACTCTCAGCCTGATATAACCATTTTGGGACGACTTATCTTAGAGCAAAACTGATCCATATGAATGATGTACGGATGATATAAGAGTTGCAGCCAAAAAACATTTTCAATAGGTTTACAGGTTTTATCGACCCCACTCCAGAGTAAGGTAGGTATTTTTAGTGCTTGGTACCGTTTAGTCTCGAAACATGGAGCACCCCAAGACAACCGTTAAAGCGGCATCCATATCCATATCCATGGCAAAAGCACCGCTGACACGACCTCGTTACCCCGGGAAAACAACATCTTGCTAATATAATGATGACTCCGCTCAAGCTGACCATAGGTAGCGCCAGCGATAAAAGCCCAGCTGATAACAGCCTCTTCTGGCGACCAGAACGCATAACCATCGCTGCCGTTTCACCTGGCTACTGAGGGTTAGGGCGGGTTTCGGTACTGCGTAGATGCTTGCACGAGTTAGCGCGGATGTGCGGTCGATGGTGCTGTTGAATGATGCCCTCACACGTTCATCCGAATGCTTCACCGACGCAACTTCCTGGACGACAGCTGCCCCCACGGCGTCCGGTTGCACACGAGGCATTTTATCTCCCGAAGCCCCAGCCGGGGTTCCGAGATGCAATTCCGAAGTACTCCACCAGAGATACTAAGCACATTCGGTTCATGGGTGTGGCTTACGCCCCGAAACCGGGCATTACCAGCCCACCCATGGGAAAGGCTGAGCCAATGAAGCGTGAACGGCATTGATACAACACCCCCCCGGTCGCCTTAGATTATGCGAAATTTCCACCCAGAGTCGACTTGCAATGGGTTTTCTCCTCCGAGATACCAGAGGTTGTGTTAACTGTTCTGCAGCTACAGATCTACTATCTACAAATCGTCCTCTTCTTCCTCCCGGTACAGTTCTGACCCCTCCCGACCAGGCCGATTATAAACCTCCCCCAAACGTAAACCCGCTCTTTACCACCCCCCTCATCTCAGTCAGCCACGTTACAGCAACAGTGGGTAAGCATCTAATCGACGACAGCACCAGCCTTTGTGGCTGAAACACCCCGGGTGACGTGACACAAAATTTCCCAGGTACCTCCCTGCCCATTTATTGGAAACCGTGACAGATCCAGTTGTGTGATACACGCCAGCAATCCTGGCTCGTAAATTAGACCCAGACTGTATTTTACGGGTGCACCACTGTCGGTCGTGTCACCTAGTTTTAACGTAATATTGTTTCCGGACATTAAACTTTAGAGGACATTTCGCGTCACTAGTAATTATAGCCGGATGGATTCCGAGTTCCCTCAACAAAGGTTATTGTCACGGTCCCGCGCATAACACGTACTATCGGTATTACTAGCGACCGGTAGCGGCCAGTTTGGTTTTTACTATATAGAGACTAGTATGGACTTCTCTTACACCACAACAGCCACGATCACACGCTTATTGTATCCTCGATTTCGTCCGGAACTCCAGTTGTCCAGTTCTAGAAGAGCTTTGAAATGTAACCTCGAAAGGCATGATACTATTACAATTGAGAAGAAACAGTCAAAGTTAGCCGTCCGGAAACACTCCGTCCTCATTGTGACCGTGGTAGACGTGCCGTGTTCAGTCCCGGTGGTAGGTGATACTGTATCCCCAAGACCGATAAAGTACGCGTCTATTCCAACCGTTTGGGCGGAACTTGGTCCTGCTACCATTACCCATATCAAAAGCTGCGGGTTATCAATGTCAACTTCGGACCCACGGTCACTCGGGCACTCCATACAAGCCGTGCCGTACCTCACCACATCCTGTTTCATCAGATACACCGCATGACGGGCTAATCCGTGTCAGCACCGTGATTCTACCCGTAGGAGGGAGGTAAACTTTCTATCCAGACAACTACATTTCGAGTGAGTACCTATGATACGATGTACCGACAATGTGGTTGGAACGTCATCCGTCAACCGTCATTTGAACTGCGGTTTATAAAACCTGAAATTTCCTGGTGGCCGTACGTATGTACCTCATCTGTCGGTACAGCTTCGAGTAGTTTGTTTGCATGTGTTATCACTCGGTCTAAATTGTCAAATAAAATATCCATTCTTCAAAAATTCGCGAGCCTAAGATATTCCAGCAAGAGACAGGTAAGTATTCAAGAAGCAAAAGGCAGTTCATATATATATGCTAAGTATAGCTCGAAAGAGAGATCCTGACCCCCCGCACCCTACCATTCCTCATCCCTCATCCCTCATTACGACATTACATCATTAAATCCTACCTTCAAAAATATCTACAAGAAACGTTACCCCTCTCCCCTTTCAGCACTCGCCTACCCAACCCTAACCAAAACCCCCCCAACCCCACTCCCAGCCACTATCTTCCCATTCGTCTTATTCCCCTTAAACCCCTCCACCAGCCCTATTTCCCGTCGCGTAATCTCGATCCCCTCGCCTACCACATCCACCACCCCCACGCCCGCCTTAGCAATCACCTTCCCCTCCCAATCTTTAGGATACTTCACTTCAACCCCCCCTGTAACCGTCCCATGAATCCCATAAACCTTCTTCCCCTTCAACGCCTTCTCAAACCCCAGCACCGTAGCCCCATGTTGCGAGCTCGTAACTAGCGTGTCAAACCTCTCCTCGTACAGTGTCGGGAGGACAGAGACGCTGATTGCGCCGGCATCGGCGGCGAAGGTTGTGGTTGCGCCGAAGAGGTAGAGGCCGGAGATGGAGCCGGAGACGGTTTGGACCTCTGTACTGTAGTTGCGGCGTGGGGGGGTGTGGTCGTCGAGTTTTAGGCCCAGCGAGATGGAGCCGGAGAGGGTTTTTGCAGTTAGTTTTGCGTTGGGCGTGGTGAGGTTCAGCGGGTGGATTTTAGCGGAGATGCTGCCGGCGAGGGTTTTTAGGGTGAGTTGCTCCGCTAGGTCGAAGGTGCCCGAGATGCTACCGCTGCGGAGGGAGACCGAGGTTGTAGAGTTCACGGAGGCGTGAGAGATGAGGGAGCCGTGGGAGGTGGAGACGGCCAAGGTTGAGAGGGTGACGGAATCCCGGAGTTCAATGGGAAGGGTACTGGTTGTGATGCTTAGGGATTGCAGGGTGGAAGGGAGCGTGAGCGTGATGTGCGCGGTTACACACTCCCTAGTATGCGGGGCACGGAGTCTGACAACCCCTTCGTCATCGTCGACAGAAAACGAAACCGTGTCCGGAGCGGAGGAAACAATGTCATACTCAACCGTAACGTTCAGTGCATCCGGGTCTGTTAGCACCACTACATTTCCGTCCAGCCCCACGTCCGCGGTCTCGATGAAAGTGAAGCTTGAAGCCGGGAGGTCGAGAGAGTAAATTCCCTGCGTCGCGAATGCCGTTTTTGACAGCGCACAGAAGGATGGGAGGAGTGGCGGCGGCATGGGCGCGGCGAAGAGGAGGTATACGTTCCAGAGCACTGCGCAAAGAAGGGCTAGCAGTGTTGTACGGACGGCGATCTTTCGTGCTTTCGCTGAAAACTTTCTGTTGCTGCAGCAGTGCCTATGCCGCGGAAATGGCGGGTCGTGGATGGTAATGGGGAGAACGGGGGTGTCGGCGATGGTCGTGCCGTAGCGACTGCAGCATGTGTGGTCACTCGGCAGCAGTGGCCGAGCGGGGGGCAATGGAGAGACGGGCACGGTATGGGTTGATGACGGAGGCGTGTAGGTTGAGGACAGAGGCGTGTAGGTTGAGCCTGGCGGAGTATACTCTGGAGAGGGCGGGGTATAGTGTGAGACCGGTGGTGGCGGCGGGGTGTAGACGTTGTTGTAGTTGTAATCGGACATCGACACTGGTGTCCGTCTCCCCACGTGGCGATCGGGGAAGAGATAGGACGCCTCTGACGACGGGCGCGAGTACGAAGTGTACACGGATACCGACGATGACTCTGTTACCGAGTTCTTTAGGTCGTCGTCGTCGTCTTCGAACTCGATGTCTTGCGGGAGGCCACGGGGACGGTAGAATCCATCTGCGTCAGTCATTTTCGGATGGCGAACGAGTCGAAGGGAGACAGAAAAACTGGGCGCCGACACAGTTTAACTACCATCGATACGTGCCACACGAGTACGATATGACTCCCCTCAAGCCTTGTTGCGAATTGAGCAGGTTGCTACGGGACCGCGTCAGCAGCTTGTGTGGAGGGAGCCAGCGTGGTGGCTATGGCATGCCGTGCAACTCGACCGTGGGGAGGAATGGCGGCTTCTGGTTGGCAGCTGGCCGGCAGAAATCACATGTCGTCGGTTCGATGTTGGGCCGCGTCCACGAATTGCGTCCATCGAGGCAATCTCTGCATAATCCAACACGAGAGCGAGAGACAGGCGGTGTGGGGTTGGCGGCAGTGTGTCTGGCGAAACTCTATTTGCTCTTGATTCCAAGCGAGACAGCGACCCTAACCCGGGCAGTTCGGTAAATTTGGCATAGCTTGGGTGAAACATCACTCTAATTCAATGCCGAGTCGAGATAGGTATCAACCTCCAATACGTACAAGAAAAAGTAAACCCTCCCTCCCCAAACCTCTATCCTCTTCTCCCCGCTACATTTTCATAAACCCATAGCCATAACATCGTTTCCTCCATATCCTCCGTCAGTAACACGCTCATCCAAAAACTCAAGCAAAAAAAAAACGCATTACAAGAAAAGCTATTGGTAAAGAAAGTAATAAAACACAAACTCCCGCTTCACGCCTGCAACAAAGCCAATGATGAATGCATGCATGCTCTTTCCAACACCATAGATGCACATATTTAACAAAAAGCAAAAAGCAAAAGCAAAAAGTAAAAACGAAACTACACACTCCGGAGCTTGGTCATGATCAGACTCGCTTCCGCCGTTCCCATTCCCTCGACCACCAATTGCCTCGCCTGACTCCCCTTTCGAATCCTCTGCACGTTCCCCGCAAGTTTCCACGCCTCCTCTTCCTCCGTAATGAAAATGTATCTCCGTCCCTCCGCGTCTCTCACACTCGCCCGAAGCATATGTTGTCCGCTGGTCTTCCCGGTCACCGCACACTGCGTCCTACAGACCCTGCCAAAGCTTTCGATGATGGCGTCCATCTCCTCCTCGGTCCTCTGCTGTGGCTTCTCCTGCCCAAACATCTTCCGCATCGGGTTGGACTTGGAGTCGGAAGCTGGTCTGGGCGGGGGGGTGTACCGAGGACAAAAGATCTCGACGAGGCGGATGGTCCAGGCTTTAACGTCCCACTCTCGGTGAGAGAAGGAGGCGACGTCGTCGTCGATGAAGAGGCCTTCCGTTGTAATGCGGAGGACAAGGCCATCTGTAACACCGTTTATTCCTGAGACCAGAGAGGCGATAGGTCGGTTTTGAGACGCTGCGCTGAAGAGGTAGACGGCCTTCAGGACGATTTTGTTGGGATCCTGCGTTGCATAAGGGGCTGGCTGTGGTGGCGGCTGTGGTGCTTTCTTGTGTCGAGGCGGGGGTGGAGGAGTAGGATCCGATTTCCTGGAGGGACGTGGGGATGCGCCTTTGCTTGGCGAGGACGGGAGGTTGGTAGATGTATCGGCCATTGGTTTTCTGCCGGAGGAGGAGGGTGGGGTTTGGTATGCCGTTGCGTCAGGCTGCTTGATAGGGGAGGGGGTGCGGCGAGGAGTCGATGGTTGAGATTGCGAAGAATTGCGGCCATATGGATATTCTGGAGGGGGGTCGACGGGGATCTGATGTGGCGGTGGTGGAGGAGGAATGTCATCTGCCTCTCTCTCCCGCTGTCGTGCCCATTCCTGTTCGCGCCGCCGCTCCTCCTCTGCTTGGAGACGCTGCTTCTCTGCCGCTCGATCGCGTTGCAGGCGGATGCGTTCTTCTGCCGCTTTCTGTCGTTCGAGCTTTTCGCGATTCTCTTGTTCTTTGCGTTCTCGTTCAAGCCATTCCCTTTCCTCTCGCTCGCGTTTTTCTCGAGCTTCTTGTTCGGCACTGGCTTCGATCTCTTCCAGGAGCCCCTTGCGGAACTTTTCGCTCTCTTCCTGTTCGAGGCGAATTCGTTCACGAGCTTCCCGGGCAAGGAGATCGGCATCTTCCTTCTCCTTCCGCTCTGCTTCCGCACGCTCTCGCTTCTCCTTTTCCAGCTTCTCACGAATAATCTTTTCCCTCTCTTTCCGAATCTTTTCGATACGCTCCTTCTCGAGCCTTTCCTCCTCCTGCTTTTTCCGCTCCTCCTCTTGCCGCAAGGTTTCCTGTCTCTCTTGCTCCTTGCGCTGCAACATCTCCTCCTTCTCCCGTGCCTTGCGTTGCAGCATCTCCTCCCTCTCCTTGATTTTGCGCTCCTTATCCAACTGCCGCTGCTTCGCCAGACGCTCCTTTTCTGCCTTCACCCGTTCCGCTACCTCCCGCGCTTTCCGTTCCTTTTCAAGCTTTGCCTGAAACTCCTCAGTCTCCCTCCTCTTTTCTTCCTCGATCCTTTCCCTCTCGAGACGCTCGCGCTCCGCCTTTTCTCTTCGCAACCGCTCCGCCGCCTCCCTAGCAATCCGCTCCTTCTCTTTTAACTCCTTTGCTGCCCGCGCAGCCTTCGCTCTCTCCACCCTCTCCTTCTCCTCCCTTGCCGCTCTTTCCCTCTTCTCCCGTTCCTCCCGTAGCCGTTCCCTTGCCTTCTGTTCCCGTCGTAGACGCTCAGCGCGCTTTGCATCGTCGCTGGCGGCCGCGGTCGGTGGCATAGGCGCAGGTTTAGTCGAACTCGTATTCGAACTCGGCTTCGGCTTCGGAGTCTGAGGGTTCTGAGGCTTGCTCGTGTCTTCCTTTGGGGAAACGGATTCTTTAGTATGGTTCTCTGAAACGAAACTATACGCAAACTTTGGACGCTCAAAAAAGAAAGGGGTATCAGGAACAGCATCATCTTCAGCAGCAGGAGAAACAGCAATAGCAAGAACAGGAGCAGGATTATCAGGCGCTGGAGCAGCAGGAACAGGAGTAGGCACAGGCGCAGGACCACGAGCACGAGCAGGACCAGGACCAGGAGCAGGGTTAGTATCCGGAGAGAGTCCACCGCCACCATCAGGTGGTGGGGACGGAGGGGGTGGCCGTGGAGGGGGAGGCGTGGGAACTGGTTCTGCAGGTTTAGAGATGGGTTCTAATGGCTCTGCCGGTGGGGCAGGCTTCGGCTTCACGAGGGAAGGAGCTGGTGCGACTTTTGGCTTGCTAGGTGATGGAGGCTGGGGGGTAGATGCACGAGGTTTTGTGGGAGACAACGTAGGTGTGAACGCAGTCTTTAGCTTTTGCTTTGGCGGAGAAGCTGGAGGCTGGGGTGTTGAGGGGCGAGGCTTTGTAGGTGATGTGGTCTTCGGCACCGACTTTTGTGAAGGAACAAACTCTGGTATTGGCCTGACCTTAGAGGGTGTATGTATAGGTACAGGTACTGGTTCAGGAGGTGGAGGCTGTGGTTGTTGTGTTGGTATACGCCTTGGCTTTGGCGCGAGTGGAGGAGACGGTGATTGAGGAGGGACCCGAGGTGGGGAAGGTGGTTGATATGGCGGGGGTGGGGCAGTTGAGTATACCTTTTCCTTCCGGGGAGTTGTCGACGGTTTCTCCCAATTGGGCGCATCCCATGAGGACCGCTTCGACACGGGTGGTGGTTGTGCCTCCTTCTGTTCACGCTCTTCGCGCTCGCGTCGTTGTTGCTCCTTCTTCTCATATGCCCGTTGCTGCTGCTGCTCCTCACGATCCTGCTTCTCTCTCCTCTCCTGGCGCTCCTGCTGTTTCTCCTCTTGTTTTGGCTGCGACGAAGACGAAGAAGCACTCGCATTAGGATTCGGACGCTTATGCGAAGACTCACCCCCCTGACGTCTGCTGCGGTCACTCCTTTCTCTGGAGCCGCCAGCATATTCTCCCTTATAGTCTCTCCTTAGAGGTTTTGCATCCAAATGTCCCTTCAGCATCCAACCGCCAACGCCGACCAACACCGCAAACACCACCGTCCCGAAGACTGTCTGTAGCCCCCGAATAATCAGAGGCCCCAGAAGCTTCATAAACAAAAGCGTAAACAGCGTTGATGCGACGCCTGCCAAAAACGACATCTTGTGTGTTTTTAGCGATGGAAGGTAGATGATGCCTCCGCCCGCTTGGTCTTGCGGTATGACAAAGATGTCATACTGCGGCGAAGACGCACGCGAGGAACGAGGATTTGTGCCATGCGGAGGCGGTGGTGGAGGCGCGTCTCGGTCTCGAGGGCGTGGAGCAGACATTTTCGATTGCAAGGTTATCCAATTGAATTGCGAAATATATTGCGGAGAGTGGGAGAGATGAGAGAGGCCGTTTATCGTTACCGATGATGGACGAGATGCAAGGCAGAGAGAGAAGGAGGGAAGGGGGTGTTGTCGTGTCGTGTCGTGTCGTGTCGCTGCAGCTGATAACCACCACTATCCCAGTCGTCGTCGCCGTCTGTGCCTCCCAGGGGAACAAAGAACCAGAACCAAACCAACCAACCCAAACCAATGCACACCCGAAGAAAAAACACACACACACGCAGCCTTGCCCTTCCTCGAAGTTTCGCCGGTTTCGCTCGCTACCGCTGTTGCTGGCCCTCGTCCTCGTCCTCCTCCTCTTTCTGCTCTTTCTCTCCTTCCCCACCCTCCCGTTTCCCTCCGCCTACTTCCTCCTCCCAAATAACCCACCACACCCGTTCCCCCCGGCCCCAGTTTTTGGTCCTCCCACCCGTAACCGTGACTTTCTGATGTGTCGACGCGTATCCACCTGGTCTCGTGATTCCGTCGTGCCGTCGCATGAAAGGGTGGGTGAGTTTTGACTTCTGTGGGCGGAGCCTAAGTCTCTCGCTTCTGTCCGCGTACCGGTATGTGCTTAAATAAACTTAAGTACGGTGCGGAGCCGCCAAATGACCGAGCTTGGGGGAGGTTTGTACGATATGAGTGCGTGAGAAGAACGGAATCTTATTATCGAATAATGAGTGTTTCGAATTGAGTCGAGCTGGGCCGCCTGTGTCTCTCTGTCTGTCTGCCTGTCTGTGTGTCGGGTGTGTCTATCCTCAGAACATGTATGTAAAAGAATATTTCTGACTGCTAGTGCTTCAATAGTGAAGGGTGAGTATGCATAAGAAGGAAAGATGAGTTCAGGTCAAAATTCAGGTGGTCTTTTCGTTGGGTTTTACCTAAACTGTGCGGAGTCGGGTTGACCAGGCCGCGTGAGAGAAGAGCAAGGGGATCCAGGTCCTAACTCTCTGTTGGCTGGTTACCAGCAATTTCTCTCTCTCCTCTCCTCTCCTCTCTACCGAGTATGTTGGTATGCTGTCAGTAAAATATCTTGAGAAGAGCAGAGCAGAATAGTATGCAAAGTTATGTTCTGGCGGATATATCATATGTAAGGCCACCCTTTCCTTTTGTTTACCTCCATCCCTCCATCCCCGCCAAAAGAGCGTTTTTTTATTTTTATTTTCTGGGAGCTTTCCCGCCCCCTCCACCGCTCGACACCAAAACGACAGGCTGTTAAAATTCCGAATTGTGGTGCTTGGATGCGAACCAACAGCGCTACAACTGCCGCAGTACCACTGCCCCTGCCAAACATGAATATTCGGATTGGACACGAACTTGGGTGCGCGTGGTCACGTCAGAGCAGGAGAGGCATCATCACAGGAAGGCGGAGCCAGTGACAACTGCTGCATGAACGGAGCTTTCAACAATTTCCAAATCACCCCATACCGCTTTTGATCATATCCTCCTTGTTTTCGGTGGGAAATTCAATTCGCGCACGGTTCTCCTGGCCCCATGAATTCAAAATTATTGTTGGCTATTGCCGTCGCCACAGCAACAGAGCATCCGCTCGACTGGACGACAGATTGACAGCTGAGCATTTCTTCTTCTTCGGTCCCCATTCGTTGACGGTGATGCTGACGATCACGGACTATTTGTTTCGTTTCATACACACCCTCTGTCGAAACAAAACATCAAGCCGCCCACCCCAGCAGCGGACGATAATTCTAAAGCCCCTTTCAGCATAAATTACAGCTCTACCATAACGTCCAATGCTTGAAATTAAGCAAAACACCTCCCGTATCAACTCTGGTGGCGGGGAAGAGAAAAAAGGGCCACTTGTTTATATACGTTTTATAATTTCACGAACAAAAAAATCACATTGGCTGCATGCGGCACTACCCGCTGTATGACAGCATCACCTGCCCCCATCGCTCGATGGAACAATCACCGCTGCCGGTCACATCCTGTCGAGAGCTGCCATCACATTCCATGCATAAAGCAAAAAAAAATAAACAAAACAAATGGTTGGATAGCATGAGTTTTCTATTTCTTGAAACAAATATTATGTACCGCTCGTTTGCTGCGCTGCTTCCTGTATGGCCGCCCATCAAATACAGGAGGCGGGGTGGGGTGCGGGGCGGCCATACGAGCGCAAAACCAGCCACCAAGTTTGCGATGCAGCTCGAGCTAATGCAGCAGGACTCACATTAAGTTACAAGGACAAGGAAAGCATTTCGCCGCTTGCTATGCGGCATGGAACGTCACTCGTCCGCATCCATGGGGGCGAGTTATCGAGCCTATCAACCCATGGGGGATGTGGTCAGGTTTTTATGATCAACACCCTAGGAAGGTGACGGCTAGCATGTGTCATATATACTGGTGAAAGGTATCGGGGCCAGGCTCGTTCAGCATGCTCCGGCGTGGACCTCCCACGAATTACAGTGATACCATAGTACGATTCCTTTAGTCCAACCGATCGATGGGATGTTGTCATTTCTGCTAATATCCTACTCGCGCCAGCACTGCCACCAACCATCTCCTATTATGCGAACTCTGCCAGTTAAGTACACCAACTTTTCTTACCGCCTGTCTCTCGGGTCCATCGACAGGACAGGGTACATATTCCGCTGCCGCCGTCATCCAGCCCAGTTTCACCATAAAAACGGTACGGCATGAATTTTCGGGATTGGCCCGAGACGGCTGTGTGTTGAGCTGTTTGTTTCAGGCCCAAGGCTTAAATAGACTATCTTGTCAAGGAGAGGCTTCTTTTTTCTTTTCTTATCTACGATGTCGGTGACGCAGAGAGATATCCGTGATCAACTATAAGTCCCCTCCAGCGACGGGCCCGAGTTCAGTGAGCTCGAGCAATAATGCGGGCGCAAAGTATCTGCACGTTTTATGTTCTTCCTACCCGTGGATGCAATGTACTTTACCCTGTATGTGTTCAGACGAGGCGGGAGAGTATGTATCCAAAGACATATTTGATCACAGCTTCCCACGCCACTTCCATCAACACAAACTTGCGAGGAATAAGGCAGCAAGCCACGTATATCCAACAGGATTTTTTCGTCAAGGATGTTGCCGCCATCGAAAAGACTACATATGGAGCGGGGGGGGCGTAGAGAAAGTCTGGGTTTTGGGCTCTCAACAGTTATCCACAGCACTTTCGGAACCGAGGCCTATCTACGGGATCAGGGTACTTCATGAAATGAACCATATTAAACAGGGTACACGGTCCTGCTTATTGTGCGGGGTACAGATCCTTCTGAAAACAAAGCTGTAGAGGAGGTAAGGCAGGATATTTGATATGCCATGATGTCGTATGGATACCCATATTAATGCCATCGTGGCTTCAAATATCTGGCGCATTCACAGCACATTTGGGGGTCGGAGAACTCCTGAGTGGCTGAAATGGAGTTATTAACTCTGGAATTATGCAATGCATCCAGTGGGGTTCCAGCCACTTGCATGTTTGGTTCCAAATGCCTGGTTTATTGGTCCTTCTACTCTACCGCTGTGAGAGGGCCGGACTTTAGATATAGATTTATCTACGACCCTGTTTCCACTGAAACAACGCAGCCGAATTGAACATACCCTGTTCGGCGGGGTTGTACCCGACCCCGTGCATATTAAAGGTCAAATTTTATCCACGGGGTCGGGGTGCGATAGAATCACGGGAACTAGCAGTACAAGGGCTGTCTGGATGGATGGAGCCTTCTTCGAGGGTGAAATAAAACCGAGTAGGATAACACTGGAAGATCAAAGGGTTATCTGGGATGTACTACTATGTACAGGGGCGGGGTGAGTCCTGATAGCCACAGAGAGATCTGTCTGATATTATACACGCCGCCTGTAAAATCACTGCTTTCTTGCACACGAGCAGTCACCACTCGACTTTATTGATCCTTCTACGGATAGATACCCACCATTCCCATATTCCCAAGCGTCTTAGCTTCCAAACAAACTACTTTTTCATGGTCCACCCCGAATAATAGCTCAGAAACACATCACTATGTGAGTGCTTCTCTCGATCGTGCTAAGGAGGCAGTCGTTTCAGAGCGGATGTTCTCTCCCGGTCTAGTAGGAGAGCCGGATCCACGGACGGTCCAGTATCCGCGTGTGGCCTGATTAGTTGGGATCTCTGAGCGGCCCGCTCAGGACCGACAGATTGCTGGAAACTGTTCTTGTTGGCCAGATTTTCACCGAGCTCGTAGCGAAAACGAATGTCTGGTATATGAAAGTAGCTGGAAACCTTGTTTTGTATGATAATGGACCAATTCTTCTACTAAATAACGACTGATGCTAGCTTAGATGATGCTGTAAACACAGGGTAAATGCCAGGTGCTGTAAACACCAAGATTCGAAATCTTTAGCATCCATTCTTTTACTCTCTTTTACCCAGCGTGTTGAGACAGTTGTCCATCACTCGGAATCTACCACTAAATAACTGATATCTAGCTTGACTAGTGCAGTAAACACCAAGGTTCGAAACCTGTAGCACTCATTCTTTTGCTCTCTTTTGCCCGAAACAGTTGCCCATTCCTCTATGTATGAGAATAGTAGACGCCGTTAGTCTAACAGTTGTGCTTATATATACTATCAAGTCTATCCTAGATCGCCCTCCATATCTTTCTGGGTACAGAGGCTAGAGTGCTTTATTGTGTACCAATCTACCCATACTAGATATTCAATATTCAACAGTATATCCGGTTGATGAGTTCTCCAAGATGAAGTACCATGACCAACACATCAAGACCCGTAGCTTACACTAGTCCATTGTCCATTGCATGCGTATCTAGTGTAGCAGATAGGAAAAATCATTGTGACTGTATATACACCCGCAGCAGCATGTATTGCTTCCACACTTGAGATAAAGCGGGCCGCAAAGATCTACCCGCTGCAGTGTAATCGTTTGTGCTTGTGGAGATCAGCGATCACCATCTGGTCAGGCCAATTGCGGATGGCGGCCGCCCACGACCGGTCTAGATCCCAATAGTTCCAAGTATACCCGCGGGTTTGAGGCCTGAAAGAACGCTCTGGCGGATTGTCGTGCTGTATATCTTACTCTTGCATTTTAGTAGACACGCTAACCCTAATTAGTATTGGCGAACTCTAGGGCCAGAAGCTCTATAATCCGCTCTAGCTTCCAGAAAGGTGCACTGGTGGAACTTGCCTGGCGCTGAGTCGGGCTTCTTTTTCTTTTGCAACATTATGTCGCCTTCCTGGGAGCGGTATGGGGTGGTGTATATACTGTGCCTGCCTCCTCGGATTCAAACCTAACACCACCAAGGCCCACGCGGACGTCTGAGTATCGCCGTTGGATCTCTTCATGCACCTAACCGGTCAAACTACGCCGCAAACGGGAGTTCACAATCCCGATACTTTCATCCCGGAGCTGCGGACGTATCTCTCTAGCTTCCTATGCCACCACCATTTCGTTCCGGTTCAATATCTACTGTGGGCCACATCAATCTTCTTGAATTCGAAGCACACGAACGAGAAAAGGAATTGGTACGGGTGAAGTAAGAGGATAAGAGAAAGAAATGGATGAAGGTAGAAAAAGAAGGAAATATTCCAGATCACAAGGGCGAGTGAGCGACAACATAAGGAAGAGTGTGAACGAATGACAGCTTATGATTGACGGCAATATCAGTTAGCCGAAGCGCGGCAGCTCGCCTCTTTTAACCGCTTCTACTGGTCCTTGTGATAGATACAAACTCTGTATCCTAGAGTCCTTCAATTGTCCAGAGTTGCTCTCATAACTAACGGCTGACTATTCTGAATGGCACATATGCAACAGCGAGTCAAATGTGATAACTTTTCCGCCCTCTTTGGACTCCCGAGGCCAGCTTGATTCTGGCAAGGGTAACAATCCATCGCCGTCAACCTGCAGTATTGGCCAGCTAGAGCATATCGTTGAACTGTCATCATGACCGCGACCGATTGACTGGCACCGGGCCAACGGAAGCCGTAGTTACTCAAATACAATAGCTTTTAGAATCACCCCTGTGGGGAGTATCCGCAGGATCCCGAGGGATGGAGAGGTGTGTTGTGGAGGTGCAGGGCGGAAGGCGTACACACGGGGCAGTTGATGCTACAAGTACGTGGATACTGATATGTGGCTTGCGATATGGGGTGCAGTTATGGAGAGCTCCGGAGTAGTTATAACTGTTGTCTTGATCCGCTACCTATTGCAGTATTCTTGGATACATACTCGGGATTTCTGGCATACTGGTAGCGTGTAGGTGCGTCTGAAACCTTCAGTGGCGAACGCCAGCCAGAACCACGTTCTCTGTGGCCCCGAACTAGGCTGCTTCAAATCTGCACATAGTCGCTATTAGGTAACCCCGCCATCCCACCACTCGAGGTTAGGGATCGGCTACGAAAACCTCAGCCTTCCTCATCGCCCGCCACTAAGTTAACTTGCACAAGTCACAGAAATCCCTGGGTCAGAACCTGCTAACGACCCGGACCTGAGGACAAACAACTTTTAGACTTGTGCGCACCGGATTGGTCGCCTACCTGAGGCTGCTACGGCTGCACGTCGATCCTCCAACATCACAAATATCCCTACGCACATACCAACCCTTGCGGCCGAAGCCCAGAAGTTTCCATGTGAGAAATCAGAATCCAAACTGTACTCAACTGCACACATTACAAACCCGGCGCCTTGACACATGCCTTGCTTTGCCCCGAAGAACCGCCATAAGACACCTGCAACACAATGTATCACTCGACGCTGCACCGCCTCCTCCGGAAATTGCAACACCGAAAAAGCTCAGCCGCCCTCAGCCCTACGGTGTGAATTATAAGCCCGGAATCTCATCTCCGATTCCTAACTTTCTGTGCGCGAAGGGTGTGCGAGTGGAGCCCCCCGGAATGAAGTTGAGCCTGCGTGAACGAATACGGGTGCTAGGCGGAGAAAGGCTGAGCTAGTGCACAATTACTGTGCTGCACACATGATTGGCTTTGGTAACGAGACGGGATGTGTTTACTATTCTGCCTAAATGTCATCCCGTGGTCTCACAAGAATAGGACATCACTTCTGAATATGTATGGCTCATCCGGGTTAATGCATTCCCATCGGAGCTATATATTACCACCATCCACCATATCTACATCATAAAACAACCAACTAAAACGAAAATTCTATAATAAACACCTCCAAAAATCCATTGTCAAACACCACAACACCTGAAATAGCAGTACTACCGGAACATAAAGCAGGTAAGGAAATATATATATATATAAAAGCATTGGTTGGTGGGGGAGTGCTAAGTCAGGGCTGAGAAGAGTGAGTTGGCTGTAAACAAGTGCACTAGAGAACTTGCGGCGAAGAGCTTGTACTGGTGCGGGGCTGCTATTGCCAGGTTGGCTTTGTTGAAACCAGTGGATAAGTCGCTATGATGCGAGCTCAGCCTACTGTCCTTCCCTCCCTCTCAGGAATCGGCCGCTCCCCATGCGTAACATCCCACGTACTAGTTGGAGTAGTCTCAGCCGAAGTCTCTTCATCTGCTGCCATCTTCGTTGCCTTCTTTCTCCCCGGAATGGCCCGTCCCACACTCTTAGCCCCCTTCACAACAGCATTTACACTTGGCCCAAAGACCTTAACACATCCGAGCCAAAATCTCTCCACAGACGCATCTGGCACCAACCTAATCAAGATTGCCCACGGCAAACAGAAAGCAGCAAGAACAACACATACAGCCCACTGAATTCCGTTGAGTGGGGTAATACTGAATGCCGCCTTGCCAATAAAGACAATCATAATCTGTCCTCCAACCATAATGCAATTGATTCCGATAAAGAAGTAGTTCTTCGTAATTCCCTCGAAGATGTTGAATTTATTGTCCAGCCTGCGGTTATTGAACTCGTTGAAGATCTGCATCCAAACAAAGGTGTTGAAAACCACAGTATCCTGCTCCTTTCCACTCCATGAAGGGAAGATCTGTGGGCCGGCAAAGTGAAGTATGAAGGTAATCACAAGCTGGAAGATCGCCTGGCCGATAATCATTTTCCACATGTTCAAAGAGACAAGCGGTGCGGATTTGGGGGAGGGCTTGCGTTTGAGGATCTCAGGGGTTGGTGCATCGGTGGCGAGGGCGAGGGCGGCGAAGGTGTCCATAATCAAGTTGACCCAGAGGAGCTGAACGGCGGTAAGGACAGATTGCATCGTCGCCGAGGCGACGGCAGAGACAAAGGTAAGAATCACGGCTGTGATGTTGACTGTAAGCTGGAATTGCAGGAATTTTTGAACGGCGTCGTTGACTGCACGTCCCCACATGAGCGCTTTGATAATCGAGGCAAAGTTGTCGTCCATAAGGATGATAGACGACGCTTCCTTTGCAACTTCCGTACCAGCAATTCCCATAGAGAAGCCAACATCAGCCATCTTGAGTGCAGGGCCATCATTGGTTCCATCACCAGTTACAGCTACGGTTTCACCGAGCTCTTTCAGGCGGTGGACAAGGATACGTTTGTCTTCTGGGGACGATCGAGCAAGGACTTGAAGTTTCGGGAGAACCCGATCCATATCCTTCTCGGAGAGAAGGCGGAACTTGGGCCCTTCCATAACGACACCTCCTTCTGTGAATATGCCACACTCGGATGCGATAGCTTGGGCCGTAACCACATTGTCACCAGTAACCATTCTTACGGTGACGCCAGCGTTTTGACATTGTCGAACAGCCTCGGTGACACCAGGACGAAGAGGGTCCTGGATACCAACAATACTAAGGAACACCATTTCGTTGAAGATGTCATCGAAGTTTGCCTGGCGATGATCATCTTCGAGAGTCCGTGCTCCAATTGGTGGCCATTGGGAGTAGTCCTTGTACAGCATACCGATAGTTCTGAGAGAACGCTCGGCATAAAAGTTGATCGTGTCCTCCAGTTCTTTTATATCACCAAGAGAAAGTTCAACGTCAGTAAGATCCTCAGAAGTAACATCCGCGACCATGCGAGTGGCTTTGCTCAAGAGGATCTCAGAAGCACCCTTGACGAGGAGCCTATAGACACCATTTGGCATCCTGATGACAACACCCATACACTTGCGACTGGAGTCGAAGGGGATCATCTGGATGGTGGTCGCTGAGGAACGTTCAACCTGTAGTGAACCCATACCAAGAAAGTCCTGAGCGAACGTCAACATTGCTGTTTCGGTCTTGGATCCAATGAAGGTAGCTTGGCCATTTTCTTCGCCCTCAAATGCAGTAGAGTTGATAGTGATGCTTTTTAACAGAAGGTCTTTAATAGACGAAGACAAAGAAGAGACCACTTTAGCCGGTGTTTCGTATTGATCAGGACTGGCAAAGAATTTTGCGTCCTTGGAAATGGTACCAGCAACTACAGTCATCTTGTTCTGAGTTAGGGTTCCAGTTTTATCGGAGCAAACGGTCGTGGCGTTGCCCATAGTCTCGCAGGCTCTCAGAACACGAACAAGGTTGTTCTCTTTGAGCATCCGGGTCGTAGCAAAAGCCAATGCCAGAGTGACTGCAAGAGGGAGGCCTTCAGGAATAGCGACGACAATCAGTGTGATAGCGACAATGAGGATGTCCAGGAATGCGGATCCTTTCTCTGCGCCGGATCGATAATCTCCGGAAAGATTGGCACAAAACCGAAAGAAAAGAACAGCGAAAAGCAACAAAGCTGCACCTCCACCGAGATACGCAATGGCGTCTGCAATACCTGAGAGCTTGACCTGAAGGGGGGTAGGTTCGACCTCTTGGTGAAGAGACATCATAAGCTTGCCAAAACTCGAGTTGACACCGGTAGAAGTAACGAGATATGTTCCAACTCCTTCTAAAACTTTAGCACCAGAAATCATGAACGGATCGAGTTTAGGGTTGGCGGTTCCATTTTGCAGTCTTCGATATACCTCACCCCCGGGCATTTTCTTCATCTGGTCCGATTCTCCAGTGGCGGAAGACTCGTCACATTTCAAATTGTGTCCTTCGATAAAGATGCCATCTGCTGGAATCATATCGCCAGGCTCTACATGGAGTACATCTCCGACAAGAATATCATGGACGTTGATCTGAATCGATTTGCCGGAGCGGATTACCTTAACTTCGCGGTCCTCTTTCTGCGGGCCCATTAGTTTGAACGTCAAATCATAGATCCAATCGACGAACCTTAGCATTCAGCTTCACAAACTGACGCTCCTTCTGCCAATCGTTGAGACTTCCAACCAAAACCACAATGATGATGGCAACACAGATGGCAACACCTTCGATCCAGTCAACAGGCGGGGGAGATCCCTTGGGGTGGTCCACCCCCAAACTCTCGTACAACCCAAGAGCCAACGAAACCACAGCCGCAACGGTGAGCAAAATCAGAATTTTGTCGTTATACTGCTCCCACATGAGCCGCCAAATACTCTTGGCCTTCTTCAGCGGTATGGTATTGTCGCTGAAGATCCGTTTTCTATCTTCAAAAGTCCCGGGATTACTTTCGGAAGAACTCTGTACAATGCCGGCATCATCCTTGCTAGCTGGGGCTGCAGCGGTTGCTTCTTGAAACGAAACATTGCCTAAAATGATACCCTCGTCCACGCTGAGCCCAACGGTAAGATTCGTTCGTAGCCCCTTCTCCAGCCCTAGTATTCCTCCTACGGCCTTAAAAGCGGACAACGATTTGGGATTGAGAAATTTATTGAGCTGCCCCGTAGTGAAGGCGAAGGGATTATTTGCCGCAACAAAGTCCCCTTCAGTTCCCGGGTCAGCCCGTAATGCGTCCTCACCGTCCTCGATTATATATTCAGTAGCATTTTTCTTCTGTTCGGGCGAGGGCTCTTCGTACGGTGATTCTGTGTGTGCTGTGGCGTCTGATAGCATAGAACCGACTGATGATGACCGTGATCGGGACGACTCCGCATCTAGAAAACCTGATTTATTAGAGGGTTGGAGACCACCCCCCGGCGAATGTGGCACAACAAGTGTTGCGGCTTCTGAAAGTCTTCGCCGACTTGGTGAGGTTGAGATCGGAGAGCTAGGTGAGTCTGTTATGGGCGATACTTCTTCGTTGTCACCATCTACCGTCTGTTTCATCATGCTTAGCTTAGTTATCTGTCTGGCACGCAATTAAAGCAATATCCAATTCTCTAGAGGCACGAACCGTTATTTGAAGCTGTGGTGGTGGTATTATGGGCATTGTTGCCTAACGAACGGGCGGTATTATTGCAAATGAGGATAGATTCGACTCAAGTTGCAGGTAGGGGTAAAGTGTTAAAAGGAAGTGAATGTGAGAAGGCTGGAAAGTGTTATTTAGCTGTGCGTCGGCCTTGTGCTTTTGAAGGTATATGGGACAGATGTATGAATGAAATCGGAGATTCGTCGGTGTGTGTAAAAATATCTGGAATCAAATGGGAGAAGAAGAGTCGCCTATTAACAGGACTTGATTCAGGTGAGTGACGGCGGTTGTTCCGAAAAAACTCAGCCACCTTTGCTTAGTTTGTGACCTGAAAAAGCCGAAGACCGCTGAGGAATGCTCTAGTGCCCCGGCTACACGCCGCCCCGTGTCTCCGCACAAAATCCTTTGTTCTGGAGGCGCGGCGAAGATAGCGAACGACTTTGGAAGTGGTGACCAGCACATTGCGAAGGAGATGAAGAAACTGCGGGTTTTGGGATCTGGTTGAATCATCTCTGAATCAGGCCATGTATGAGATGCAACAAACTTGGAACCTGCAATCGTTACATGATCAACTTCGGAGACGGGGTGGCCTCCGCTCCGATGCAAATACCTTGGTTGGTGTTGTGTTGCCAACAAGATTTCTTCAAAAAAGCGCGTATCGACAGCAACGAAATGCCCCTAGGGCGCTTGGAACGGACGAATCCCCCCGTTCGTTCAAACGTTAGTATTTAGCGCCATACGCAACATCATTACTCAAGTGAGGCGGTGTTTATAGGGCAACCTGTGGCGGTGGCCAACTGCGTCGCGAACAATTGCACAGACTCCAGAAAAACTACATCAACACAGCCGATTCTTCGACGTCAGCTAATTGGCATATCTGCGCAGTCCGGAATGACAGTCATCTGTTTTACACTGTCCCTAGGATGGAAACACGCCTAGTAGACGACAGAGGCATTGTGACTGACAACTGTAGTACGCGCTCGCCGTACGCGGTCCCCGAGCCATATGACCTACGCCATCGGGCAACACATAAAGATCCTTAATAAAGAGAACTCGAGACTAGATAATACGGAAGCCGCCCCGCCATGGCCGCATACTGCTCGGAGGCAACCACCACTTGTCGGGCTGTGTATCTAGCTTCGCCGGCCTTCGCCACCGAGTGTAATGGTGGGCTACTCTACTTTATATAACTCCCCGAGTCTTGGAGATTCATGTTCTGGAAGGCAGCTTTGCTCCGAAAGGCATAATCCGTCTCCCGGGTCGTTTCTTTTCCCTAGCTACGGTTATGGCGATTCATCGCATCCTCAGCTTCAACTCCATCAACTGTCACTCAGTTGATATATGCGCTCACCCAAACCCCCACGCTCGACGCCAGCGGAGGAGCGGCCGGCGTTAAACCTTCGACGCAATAAAACCGAATGCAAAAAGCAAGGAATTGACATGTAAAGAACGCAATTCCTGGATCCTGGGGCCATGATCCCCCAAGATTTCAACGACCTCACTGTCAACCTCATTTCTAAACCAGTCAATAAGAGGAAGAAATAGGCGTATCAAGCGAATACGCAGCTGTGATTAAGGTTTTTGTACATTCATGCATCCGGGGAAATCGCTGGATAACCCAATAACTTATAATAAATGCAGCGAAGATGGACTGTCAGAGACCAAATCAAGGCTTGTCACTCGTGTGTACTCTAAACGCCAAAGACCCAGCCACGAGGTACAGGGTCCCTACCTTAGACGATGTGGATCATTACAGGGGGTGCGGACGACACTCCGTTTCTTGCATGACGCTAAAACGCCTGACATGCTAGCGCTCAAGGAATATTTCTAACCGAATATAGTGCCTCATCATTGTGTGGTGGATTTAGAAACCCACCACTCAATTGTATGCAATCGGTACCTAACTGTGGAGTAAGCACTCTCGTTGGGTGGGCGGAATATCAACTGTATGAACAACAGATGTCTGCAGATATGTACGGTGCTCTGACCGATCTGATCTGAACCTCCTTGGCCGAGAAGACCACCGGTGGAGTGAAAGAAACGATTATTATGTTACTGTAAACTCTCGCGTCATTTGCTTACCACTCGTGAACAGAGAGCTGGACTTCCTATCTAGTAGAAAAGCGGAATTTGTGCCCAGTTTAGCTAAGTAGCTCAAGAGGGTTCAACACGAGTCCTCGTGTGTCGCAGTTGCATCACATCCAAAGGCCTCCGTGGGAGCTTCCTTTCCAGCGGGGAGAAGATTCCAGAAGACTGAGAAGTGTAACGACGTAGTACGAACAAGTGTACAAAACCTGAAGTGTACAGAAACTGAGATATACACAGTGCTGCTGAGATCACATCCCAAGCTATGATATCGGGGATCAATTAGGTCCATATCGCCAAGGTCTTTTAATATAGATGGAATTTACAAACCTTGTGTATCACCAAGCCGAGGGAGCCCTTAGGCAAAGCACGGGTCATCGCAAGACAGAAAGTGCACTGACTTTGTTGGCGGCTTAAGGAGGTCTTTCGAGCCGAGTGGCGACGAAATTACTGAATTAATGATACGTTAAAAGTGAAAGAACTGGCTGGCTGGTTTAGTCAGGCCGTTTATTAACATTTTTTCCGCTGGCTGCACAGCCCCAATCTACCCAGGAGCCCAAAGGGCCAAGATATGCATCTCCAGACAAGGAGAATCCACGCCCATACCTATCCTTTCAGTAAGTAGGTCAGTCAAGCCGCAAACGTACCTTTCACGGTTACCTTCATGTATGATGGCCGTCGCTGTCTGGGTTGTGGTAACTACCGTTAAGGTTAACCTCCGACGTTACCATCACCCACAATCCACGCACCTCACTGGATCGTTCTGCGCTGACCTGGCTAGCGCCCAGAGGAATATTGGACGTCCAATTCACGTCTCACCTCTGCCCGACCGCATCAGCATTTGTTGTTCCTAAGCTTTGAACAGAAGGGGATCTGAACTGTCGACTTTCTCTCGTCCGGATGCGATCCAAGGTTGAAGCTTTTCGACTTGGTTTCCACTTGCGACAGGCATCCGATTTTCATCCCATCCTAGCGGCAGCGACAAGCTCTCGGTAAAGTTCTTGTGTGCGGTATTCCAAGACGACAGAAATGTTCCTGGACTAAGTCCAAGACTTTATTTGCTCATAAGTCCTGAAGTCGTTATCCAAGCGGACGGAACAACAATCAATATCGGAAATCCATCATCTGGTTAGTCAGAATTTGAGGATAGAGGAAAAGGGCAAAAGCGAAGCGAAAGAGGCACCGTACAAAGAGCGGGGGAGCTTGAAGGGGATTGGGTGGGCACAGGAACATATCCGGGGAGTACGCAGAGGCGTTTTTACAACGAGACAGAGCGTCTATACTCGACACAACACTTGTGCGCCACACCACACAGCTATACATCAACAGGAAAAGTAAACTGAACGACGCAGATCGGCTGTTCCTTTATTTTATTTATATCACCCGCAGTTAATTATTTACTTACTGTTTATTTGGTTGATTGATCGGACCGATTGGCGTCTTAAAGATGCAGCGGGAACGTCGTACCTTGTCTGTACCCACGATATCATACGAAGATGTTGACCAGCATCAAGACGTTGAGATGGTGCAGCATGGCTTCTTAGGAACGCCACCAGCTCCGCACGCCATGGGTGGAGCAGGTGCGCTCAGTGCAGCTTCGGGATGGCCTCCGCACGCTCATCCAGGGCAAGGTCCTCCAGTTGGCCACGGTCAGATAGCTACTCTTGCAAAGCCCGCACCCCATATGGCCAGGTCTAGATCAGCTTCGACTTCAGCATTATCAACTCCGACGGGAACAACTCCGAATCCTCCGAAAAAGAAGATAGTGACTGCTTGTCAGCGGTGTCGGACCAGGAAAATCCGATGTGATGGAGCGCTTCCAGCATGCCGGAGTTGTGTCAAGGCCGGGGTGGAGTGTATCGAGGTGGATAGGACTGGTGATAATAACATGCCCAGAAGGTAAGTGGCGGTGTGTAGAGAGTGGTCGGTGTCTTCCGACCGCTCCTTCAACTGATGCTCCTACTCTACTTGGAAACATTCGCGATTTTGGGGTGGATTCGCATCTCTAAGCGACTACTCAGTGGCTAATTTATTTCCCAGTCATGTTCTTGAGCTGGAAAATAGAATTAAATGGCTCGAGGATGTCGTGAGGGCGCGGTGTCCCGGCGTTGACTTAGGCATCGGGCCTTCGGTGGAACTACGATCACGACCATCACCACCAGCTATACGAATAGTTACTACAGGACCGGATTTTAACCAACCATCTCAATCAATAAGTTCAACATCATCGCCTATCTTTGCCCTATCACCAGCATCAACATGCGCTACCCCAGTTTCCTTCGAGTTTTCGTCGCCCGGCGTGTCCCCTGGCTATCTACAGCCTATGAGTCCGTTTACCTTCTCCGACGTCGGCCCTTCACCTACTCCATCACCTGGTCCCTCAAGCCCTCTGTTACTACCGCGAGATACTTTGCCTCATGAAGTTGGCCTCTTGTCATTATCTGCATCAGAGGAGGCAAAATACGTGGGATCATCATCCGGAATTAGCTTCGCGAGAATGGTATTTGCGGATTCCGGAGGCGTTGATCTTCAAAAGTCGGATGAGGACCTGAGAGATTTTAAAAGACACATACCAAGCTCAACTGTTGAACCAATTCAGCTGCCGAAAATGGATGACTGCTTGATGCTGTCGAAGTCGTATTTCGAAACAGTTCACTTACAATACCCGTTCCTTCACCAACCAACATTTGATGGGTGCTTACAAGCTGTGTACTATGACGAAACCACGAATCTTCCCCCAAACTTTTCCCTGGCCACGGCTCGATTTCACGTACTCCTTGTGCTATCGATTGGAGAACATATAGTGTCAACACGATCGGGGAGACACAGGGATTTGAGCGAGGGATACCACGCTGCAGCATTGCTGTTGTCGAACAACATAACCTTGACGGGCAGTCTACAAGGCGCACAGTCTTCTTTACTCTTGGCTATGCAGAGTCTCTACGCAATGAATGGTTGGAATGTGTGGTATCTGAATGCGATCATCATGGCCACATGCGTCGACTTGGGTCTGCATCGCAAGGTCCAAGATGTGCCTGGAGATCAATGCAAGGCAGCTCTCAGGCGCCGTGTGTTCTGGAGCGCATACAACCTGGACCGTAGTCTCGGCGTCGCGCTTGGCCGACCGTTCTCGATTCGTGATGAGTCCTTTGATGTGGAATTTCCGCATGACACGGACAACGACGAAGAGCTTTCGAATCTACCCCTAGGAACACGTCCTCCCACTGTTTCCCAATCAATAGGTACTTCTAGAGCTAGCTTCAGCTACTCAATTTATATCTTCCGGATAATCAAGATTTTATCGAAGATCAAAGTAATGATATACCAGGTTTCTCCATCCACTCCCTCCTCATGGAACGCAGACCTACCTGGCTGGCAGATGGAAATATATCGCCAGCTACTTGAACTCCAAGAACAAATTCGAACTTCGCTCGGCGGCATGCGGCGAGCTTCCGGCTCATGCTCTGGCCAACTCACCGGTGGACAACTCGCAGAATTGAAGCTTCATGAAGCCATCCAGTTGCTATTCCGGCCCAGTCCCATATTTCCCCGGCCCACAGCATATGCTTTACAGCTGTGCTTTAACTCTGCTGTCGAAGCTATACGGATATACAACAAACCAAAACGCTACAGTGAGCCACTATATCCCTACACCCGACTCACAGAGTATTCCATTTTTCTCTCCGGTATCACTATGCTCTATTGCCATCGGACATGCCGCGAGGTTCAGGATGCAGTAGCGAATGACTTTCTCGCTAAGGAGATTCAATCATGCTCTTTTCTCTTGGCGGATCTGGCCCAGCACTGGCCGACAGCTCAGAAATCTCGAGCTAGATTTGACGCATTGGCACACTCGACACTGGCATACTCTTCAGCTACTGCGTCATCCCGCATGCTCTCTCCTCACGACGGCCCACGAAGGTCTTCCGGTGGTTCTGTTCGATCTTTTGCTGATAGCCATACATTGGAAGTCCCATCAATGGCCACAGCGTTGGGCTCGTCGCCTTCATCACATGGATCAGTGTCAGAGTGGTACGGTGCGGGGGTTGGAATGCCACCTGCTGGCGGTGGTGGTGGTGGTGGTGGTGGCGGTGGTGATCAGGGAGTGGATATAGGCTGGATGCAGAATCAGAGCTGGGATCTTCAGATGGCACCTGAGGACATCATGATCAGTGGGATGGAGGAAACAACAGCGGGAGCCCCAGCGGACATGGATATTATGGAGAATTTGATGACTGGCGATACAACGATGTGGGGTATGGATTCAAGTCAACAGCAGCAGCAGCAGCAGCAGCGGTGACTAACCGCCGCTTGGCTGGATGATATCAGTTTCTTCTAAGGAAGAAATTACTACTAATCATTGTTTGCGGGCTGGGACGAACTAGATTTTGCCTGTCGTCCCCTTTCCTATGTGTCATCGGCCTCTCCCTCTTGGCTTTTTGATTCTTTGTGATGCTAATCGGCGTTGGTGGGTGTTGCTGTTATATACAAGTTTATATGCGCTTTCTTAGCGATTGAAGTTTGGGTTTATTCGTACAGAGAATGGGGGTGTTGACTGCGGAGTATTTCCTTCCTTATCCGCATCTGTCTCGTTTTTTGTTCGGAGGATGTGAGCGTTTCGATCTCGTGTTGGTGTTGGTGTTAGCAAGTTGTAGATACGGCTAGAGCTCTATGGGACTTTTGCTTGTGATTATAACTAAGTTCTTTGACATATGGAGATCTGGAGGGCCGGTGAGGGCAGAAGTATATACTATTCTAGAGTTGAGGTGCTGCCATGATCATTCGAACATGTCTCATGGTCAAGCACTCACTGCAGCTGTCACCTTGTTTGTTATCAGGCACTGTGCATGTACACCAACTGGTGAGTCCCGGAACCGCAAACCCTACCAACCCAGCAGCGCCGTGATATTATCGTAGTACGTACGTAGTACGAGATTGACCTATGATGCCCATAAGCTTCGTTACGTTGTCACTGACCGCCAAGAATTAACTAGTGAGCCTGCGCAATCCTACACGTATACCTGATCCTGCATATAGTCATAGCTATAGCCTTTAGAGCACCCGGAACGTATACGGCATAGCATTACTCGTATATACGCCTCAGCATCTTCGAATTCACCTTGCGTATAATTAGGCAGTTCGCAAGTCAGCGCCGTTTGCACGCATGTACCTCTCACAGCCCTCCTTGGCAAAATTTGTTCAGTGAAACCGTAAAGATCTTTGTGCCGTTTGTTGACGAGCTCGAGAGATCAAAAGGCATGGCATTTTTTGACCACGGGGCATTGGCTTTGGAGTCATAATTCTAAGATGGCGGTGTCCGAGTGACCGTTCTGCTGCCCCGGCATGTTTACTATCCAAGCATGCTTGTGAAGGGGTAAAAGCTGTTGCATTGATATCAATTTTGGTAATGTGGAGTTTAGCACTCAGTTCACTGAGATCAAGAACCACCAATGTGACCCATGGAAGTTTCTGCCGAGTGATAATTTTGCGCTTCATCTCATTACACTAACTGTTGAGAACGAGCCAAAGTCGCCCGGGTTCCTTGTACATGTACAAGTTGGATGAGGGAAATACACGTCGTATGTTCCGTAAAGTTAAATATCTAATCTACATAATTGGCAGGACGGGCACTGGCGGTGGAAGTAGAGTAGTAGTAGTATGGCGATTGGAGTGCATTTTGAGCAGTGACAAAGCCGGCGAAGACGAGCATTACGGCCGACTGACATGACGGCTGCAGTGAAACAAGGGAGCTTTAATAGTAGACTGAACACTATACGTGCAATGGTAGGTAACTTTGAAAACTTTAGGCACCCTCTTTCCCCATTTCTAGCTAATGAGTTACTGCAATTAGTCATCAGTTTCCAGAGAACTGTTAGATATGTTAATATAAATTAAATCCGTTAAGCAGCCGCATCACATCGTGAATGAAAGTTTACATGGTCGTATCTGGAGCTCCACACTTGAGATTGTTGAACCAATGTCATACGAGACTCAGTTGACGAAATGCGGATCATGATCACGCCCGCTGGGTACTTGGGTAAACTAATTGCCGGCTTATCTACCCAACAAAAAAAAGCAGAATTTCAAGGGTATGGGCTGATCCCGGTCTCGAAATGGAAAATCAAGTTCACCTTGACTTGAGGAAATTTTTCCCCCTAGAAAGTAACATATGGATCAATGTGATTCACGATGCAACTGGGATCGACAACGAAGCATGGCAAGGGAGGAATGATACCAGGCACCCGAGACCGAACCCTCGGCGAGTGATTATTTGTGGTCGGAGCCCTGACAATACGCTTAGAGGTAGTGAGAACAGACTAGTTATTAATTAAAAACAACTCTAAGGGCTATTATCTGCCATTTCCAATGAATGCTGAGGGCTGTAAATGGTGGTGGCCACCAGATTAAAATGTATAGTACTACGCAAATGCTGATATCCCATCGTCTGTAAAACGCTCATAGTAACCTTTTCAACCAACGTTCTCACCAACCGTGCTCAAAGGTCTTATGTTGATTTCATGTTAACCACAGTGTAGAGTGTTCGCAGGCGCTATCTCTGGTGTTTTGCCTATGTAATATCAAGGTCTGGATGGGTCTCAAGCTTTAATAGCATACAGATGATAGGATATAGGCTACAGTTTTTGTCTAAATCTCGCAGGATTGGTCGTTTGTGTAGTTATGGCTTGTATTGATGTGCACAGGTGTATCAACTCGACCGGTCGGAGCTTTGGTCCAGATGAGGATCCGGCCGAGGCCTTCTTCGAGAAAACATATACACGCCGGAAATCTGTGGCAATGGCACTTCAACAACCGGGTACTATTTCCTTCACTGTATCAAATTAGATCCGCTACGCGTCCAGGGATAATAGCATCTACGAGTTATGTACTTTACTCCTTTGTCAATTGCTCCGTTGCTTATGTAGTTTTAAGTGGTAGCGACGTATGTGATCCAAAGGAGGGTGTCGACCGATCACTGAAGTAGACTTCACAAATTAATGAAGAGTAGATTGGAAACCAGGTTTTCATTCGCCTATGGTCAACAAGATGTTTTATTCCATCGTAAGAGCGGTTGAAAGCAGTTGGATTCCGCAATAGTTCCCCAAGCTCCACTTCTAACTGTACTTCTTGCGGAATGGGGTAACGGTATGGCCAACTTTTACCGTGGTGGGTGATTATAATGCTTGCGGCTGTGCGATGATAACTTTCTTTTTTTCATTCCATCATTCATAATTTAACTAAACCTTGCTAAACTTGATATCAAAGTCAGACACAACTGCAAAACGGAAGTTCGTACCGTCGTGATATATATACAATATTACTACCTCGACTGACCCAGATGAACAAAAAAATGCGCGACACTGGCACACGATGCAGCATAGATATCTATCATAAGTCTCGATCCCCGTTTATTGCACAAACCTTCTGAATGCCTTCTCTTCCTTCGTTGGGCTCCTCTTTACAATACTCTCTAGCGATTCCTGTCCCTCACACCTCACCATTTTAAACTGCCAAAATTCCTCTTCCTCCCCGGCCCTCCCACCTACCACCTTTCTCCATGCCGTATCATAACTCTCGACCATGTATAGTCCATCGTACCGCAGCCCAACAGACGATGCCCATTTACTCGCACCCTTCCCTCGAATGACTCTCACCGGCTTCTTCCGCTCATGGCTTCTCATGAGTTTCATCGTGTCGTTTGTCGTCACCAGTGCCGAAGCAGCTCCCTTCCGCCTATACCCATTGGACCCCGAGTAGAGGAGCTCATTACCCCAATCCTTATCGGAATCTTCGTACCCAATTCCGCCAGAGGAGACGATGCTGAAGGCGCCTTCGTTAACTTGCCCGTAGATCCCCGCAATTGGAGCACCATGAGCTCCATCACGTCGAGCACACACTTGCATAGGCCACCACGTCCCGACGGGGATGTCATTGTGGCCGAAAACATCCGAGGGGCGTTGTACGCCATCGGCGATGGTGAGGTATCGTCTCCCGCTGTCGCAAAAACGCCGCACAATACCCCGCCACATTGGGCTATAGTGGTTCATTTCCTCGTCCTTCATGTTTTCGTCGTCGTCGTCGGTCTCATCGTCACTTGAGATAGAGATGTACTCGGGCCCGGGTACTGGCACGCGCACTGGAACACACACGCGCAATGGCGCAAGCTCACGCTCTGGGACGTCCTCTGACTCCAGATCGATCACTACGCGCTCTGGTATGCGCTCTGGCAAACGCTTTGGCACGCGTACTGGCACAAGCTCTGACTCCCATTCTGAATCTGTCTCGTAGTCCTCTGGTTCGGGCGTCGGATCAGGCTCCGGCAGAGTCTCCAGCATGCGCTTCCGGAAATCACCCTTCTCCCATCTCTTGCGCAGCTCTCGTGCCATGCTCACAACAGTCTTGCCGAATCGCTCTCGGGGCGCCGGCGAGTCACATAGTCGCTCTACTGGGTTCAAAATTTGCGATGATTCGAATTCGCCCGGGTACTCAAATCCATATGTGCTTAGCTTGAGTAGATGATTGATGAGAATTTGCTGATCGCTTTTGGAGGGGGTCCCGCGATCGTCTAGGACTTTGGTGATGACTGATCTATAGCCTTGAAGACGCTTCAAGGAACCTTCGCGCGAGAATTTTGCTATGACAGGAACGGCGGTGATAGTGGTGGCTCTGGGAGAGGTGGGGGACGCGAGGGTAGTGGAGGAACGACGCTGGTTGGAAGAGGTGGCGATGTAGGGGCGGTTATACGGGCTGACATGTAGGGGACCTATACGCGGCCCTCGGATGATCTCAAAGAATGTCTTCTTGCGTTTTAGAGGAGGCATTGGTTATGACTAGGAAGGGTTGGTGTGGTGATGATGGATATAGTGATGGTTATGGTGATGGTTACACACACCCAAAACAATGATCTGAGGAATTTCAACTGAGAAATGCCCCTAGGGAAGAAGGCTGAATTTATATACCCTCAAAAAAGAGGGTGAGTCACTAACTGCAACATCCCAACTCTGTTCATCTGTGTACTTGCATACAAACACACTGGTAGACTGAAGATGCATGCTGTTGCATCTCTGCTGACCAGCCAAACAGCCAATCACTAATCTTCATGGTAATGCAGCAATCAACACAACAGGAAGGTCAAAAATGCCACAGAGATCCTCAAAGCCAAGATTATTGCCAAGTCTGAGGTTAAAAATAGAACTTCGGATCGGCCCTCCATTCTTATAGCAAGTGTGCGAGAAGCTATGACTCTTATACGCAATGAATTTCTCTAAGATTGGTGATGAGGGTGCCACGGTCTCATGGTTAGGGTTATTTACACCCCGCAAGCGTTTGTATACCGCCTGCAACAGCGATTGGACAAATAGCTGAATATCAAGGGTCATTGGTACGAGATCTCCGCAAATAGCAGCACATACCTTCGTCGGAAACATGCTAGCAGTGTAGTCCATATGAACCTAGTCACCAATCTATTGTTTAGACGAGGTTCATATCGTCATTAAACAGCCCAGAAGTGACCATTTGGGGGTGGAACGGTAATCAAATGGTTACGGTCATGTCGTAAAGTGTACTAGTAAATAAACGGCGTCTCATCCGGAACCCCGCCCTGAGCTCTGCTTGTGCCTCTGCATCCTCCTAAACCCGCTGTCGAGGACCACACCATCAGCAGTCGCAATACCCCACACTCATATTAAGCCCAAATTCTGTCAGAAGAATCTCGGGAGAAGTGGTGCCTCGTTGTTGGGTAGTCCAGTTCGGCTTGTATTTCGGATGGTGCTCTTACCTCCGCGGGTTGCTTGTGTGACACCTAAGAAATTCTGAGATTCCCCGGAATGAAACAATGCTCTCCCTCTGACCATTTCTTTCACCAGAGGAGTTGTTTCTTCACCACGAAAGGAATACCCTACCCCACCGCTCAGTGAGCAGCAACTATATATTCCCAAGCAACCCGACTTAACATCGAACGAGAACAATCAATATTCGCTGTACGGGTTAGGGTTGTCTGTAACGTCCCATCCTCATCTCTACTCTGAGCCGGCTGCAAGTAAAGAAATTCGAACACTGATGATTGACTCGGTGCGTTTCCAAGCAAATCGTTTTGAATCTACGTTACGGGGAATGCATCCATCATCTGAGAGGCCACCACTACCCTCTTCACCCCCAACCGAAGTTTAGCATCGCGATCCAGCTTGAGACTCACAACACGACTAGTTTGGGCAGTTAAAGCATTCGATAAATCTCACTTCAGCTACTCATATATACCCCCTACTTTCATCAAAAATCTTTTACCCCCTACTACCCCTGCTCTCAACCCACCCAAAAAGCCTCTCATTAACCCCATCCACCCATTCCCGAAACCACACCAACCACCCTTCTCTCTGTTCCGCCCTCTCCTCCCTCGCAGCCACAGCTACATTCTGTCGGTACCCACTCGGATGCCACTCGGAGTTGCGTTGGTACATCGTGGTTATCGGGGGTGCGGGAGGTGCATATGGGGATGGAGAGGGCGGTGTAAATACTGCCGGTCCCGGACTACCAAGCAATGGCGGTAAAGGCCCATCGAGGGTGAAAATCTGCGACGGAGGCGGGGAGGGATCTGTTATTGTCACCGCAGAATCCAGAGGCGGCAAAGGAGCGTCGAGTGAGTGTATCTGCAGGGATGGTGGTGAGAGAACCGCTGGAACGCTGGAACTCAATGCCGCAACCGCAGCTGGAAGAGTTACAGGGGGGAGGTGAGATGGGGGTGAGACGTGATGAACTGTCGGAACTGCTGCCGGCGTAGTCACCATAGGAACAGTATCCACAGCACCCCCCTCCTGCTGCCTCCTGGGAACTTTCATATCCGGCAATCTGGCAGCCACAAACTCGTCTGTCGTAGTAACGATTATTTTCGAATCTGACACCATCGTTACTTTAGTAAACAGAAGAGAGGGAAGAGGAATCACAGAACGGTCCTTTTTACCCCGCCCAACCGGCTTTGGGTTTGTGTTTAGGGTGTTGACGTCATGAGTTTGGGACTGAAGTATATGCTGATGATGGTGATGATTCTTGCGAGCTGGAAAGCTGCGGAAGGAAGGATTTCATTCCCGGCCTTATGAGGACGTGAGTATGTGAGCTATAGCATCCTATCCCATTATTGTTGCTGGTTCAAGGGGCCCGAAATTGTTGAAAAGGCTAAGGAGTTTAAGCTTTAGAATTAAAGCAACTTGCTATTGTGATGGGTTCGAGGCCAGACGTACCAACCATCAAAGTGCCCCGGAAGGGGATATCCCGACTTTGTACCCAGATTTGCTGTGATATCAAATATTCCTCACTCGATCCGTCCTCCACCCTCGCATTTGCTATTTCTTCTCTTAAGAAACCTATCATGTCAATCACCCGAATTCCCCTAGGCATCAAAGGTAAGACCGAACTAAAACGCTTATATTCGATTAAAAAAAAGCAATCACGTACATAAAAAGAGCAAATGAAGAAAGAACCGATCCATCCGCAAGCACAAACAAACGCAGAAACGAAAAAACCATGGGCAGATAAAAGCAAGCAGCCCTGCGATCAATTACCTCCCTCCGTGAAAGAACTCAAATTACGATCTCACTCGACCAACAAACGATTAACAAGCACAGCCCTCCTTCGCACCCCTAACATCCTCCAAGTTCACAGCCACAGGTGCCTCCCCTCCCGCTGCACCCCTCCCGCCACCGAGTCCAACACCCTTCGGCTTGAGCGTGCTCTCAGGGATCGCATTCGCAATAGCCTCAAACACGTCCTGGACATTCTCACCGGATTTTGCAGAGGTTTCATAAAACAGTAACCCTTCCTCTTCGGCATACGCCTTCGCCTCGCTGGTAGATATGGCACGTTCACCACTTCCTTCTTCCTCCTCCTCCTCCTCTGTAGCCTCGGGACGCGCAAGATCCAACTTGTTGCCGACAAGTGCAATGACGATTCCTGGCGATGCCTGGCGTTGCAGCTCTGCCACCCAATGCTTGGCCTTCGTCAGCGTCGTCGGCTTCGTGATATCGTACACCACCAAAGCGGACTGCGCGTTGCGGTAGTACATGGGTGCCAAAGAAGCGAAGCGTTCTTGGCCTGCTGTGTCCCTGAGAGATCGTTAGCGTGAGTTAAGCCGACATAGGAGGGATGTGAAACCAGATCTCAAACTTGATGGTTCGTGTGAGGAGATCGCATTTTTGGGTCAGGAAGGCCGCTGCGGGTTGAAGGTTAGCGATACTGTTGTTATCGTGCACGGACCACAGATCCGGAAGTTGAAACGGATGGTGGACGTACCGCCGATAGTGGGCTCCTTATTTTCTTGGAAGTCGTTGTTAACAAATCGGAGGACCAGCGAAGACTATTGGAAGTTCCGAGAGTCAGCAAGTGTTCATACCAGCAACATATAATGAGGTAGGCATCGCTTCGACCGATGCCACGCGACTGATCGATACGATAGCCGGGAGGTAGCTACAGGTACTGGCTAGAAGGAGTTCGGAGGATAGATATAACGTGCAGACTAACCTTTCCGACTGCAGCCTCTCCGAGCAGCACGAGCTTCACGCTGCTGCTAGGCTTGGGAGCTCCGCCTTCTGATGACATTGTGTAGTTGAGGAAGTGAGTGCTCCGAGGGTATAGGGCTGCGCTTATTAGTGACAAGTGATGTAGGAGGCTACCGGATGTGGTTCTGTGGTTAACGCAAGGTGGAGAGTCGGATGGTTGTGGTGTGGTGCGGTTGCTCAGATTGGGGTGGAGTGTTGCGAGTGGGAAGGTTCATCCAGAACTTGGCTGGCATAGGCGTTGTTAAATCATGTGACGTTGCCCGTTTCTGTGCAACCTCCCTGTCTCTTTTTCAAGTGATCTTGGACATCTGGAATTGAACGTTACGATACCAACTAGCTAGGCGTCACTATAGATTAGATGGTACTTCTTTAGAAAGTACTTGGTACTTACTAGTATACAAACTATTCGATGTGAAGCGGGAAATATCCACGCAGTATTGTACAAAAATATCGAATGGAAAAAACACCGCGCCCATGTCTAAAAAAGTAGCGGAGCAGTGAACGCCTTCCTCCCCCAACCTAACCCATACACATCACACACCTTATACATCCCATCTGCCAATCATTCACATTTCGTATGTACCCTTGAAACCCAGAGTTGAGAAAGAAAGAAAAGACCACATGCTCCATATCCCTCCGCCCCATGTTATAACAGCGCCTTACTGCCCACACTCCACGCCCCCGCAGTTGCACCGACAATACCCGCACTGACTGCCATTGGCCTGACGCCCCTCGTGCTCTTGAATATCGCACCGGCAATCATTCCGCTGATGACCGAGTTCGCAGTATCATGCTTCCCCCGGTAGTAACCCACCGTGCTGTTAATCCCATTGTACACCATCGCAAGCACACCTGCACTGTTCCCCATGAACGGTCCACGCCGGGTCACCGCGTTCAGCACTCCATTGAGCTTCAGACGTGGGGGTGCGTCGGCCGGTAGTTTCTTCAGGCCCTCCGCAAGTCCCCATGCTCCTCCCACTGTGAGTGCAATGAGATAGGTCGTTCCAGTACCATAGCATAAATCGTCGGACCAGCCTCGTGATGGGAGAACAGACTGACTTCCAGGGATGCTGGAAAGCATAGCATCGTCGATATCGAGGTAGGTAAGGTCGCCGCCGAGGCCAGCAAGCGGGTGGAGTACAGTGGGATCTTTACCGGCGGGTGTAAGAAAGGAAGAAACATCGGCGGCAGTGGCTGGGTCGAATGTTGGTACGCTGGTGAAGGAGGTTGTTGGAGCTGTGTCACCGGAATCTGCTGGTACGTTGTCCGACTGTGAGGATTTCCGGGGTTTCCCAGTGAGGGCGTTCCAGAAGGAAGACATGGCAAGTGTTATAGGAGACGACGTAAGGGAAAGTTAGGAGAACAACTGGGGAAGTTGGAGAGCTCGGAAACTGGAACCAAAAATCTGATTGGAGGGAACCGGGTAACTCAGCGCTAAAGATGCTTCGAACCCGTCATAGCTTCAGCCTCCCTCGATGTTGGTTATCTAACATCGAATGTTAAGGCATTAAAGCGTTTACCGTGCCAATTGGAATAGCAGCATTGGAATCTGGCTGTCGTGAGGCACACCGGTTATTCACACAGCGTCACTCGCTCAAACTTTCTGAAGGTTGCCAAGCTTCCTCCGCCAAGCCCCTCATTCACCACCGCCAAATTCTTCGACCTCTTCACGACCTCAACACCAACAATAGACGATTGATTGGTCATACCCACGATGCTACCGCTCGCCCAGTCCCTGCAACGGACCTTCAGCTCCATCACAAAACGTCTCGTCGGCCCCGAATCCCCTAGCTTCATCGAAATCCCGACAGCGCGGCTCCCTAATCCCATCCCCAAAAAACAACCCAAAGGCATTCTCCCAACGCCCAAAAACTTATTCCCTCCCAGTCGCCCCGAGAAGGGAACACCCAAATACATTGCCGCCGCCACCCTCGAGTGTCGCAAACCCCCCAGCAAGCCTACAGATGCCGAGACCGCCGCGTTCCAGAACTGGCACCTTGCCATGGCTGAGAAGCGGAGGCAGAACCTCCGCGAGGGTTTGAAGGAGCTGAAGCAACGGAAAGAGGATCTTGAGAAAAAGCGCAAGGATATTTTGAGGCAGAGAAATGAAGCGAGGGATATTGCGCTCAATCAGACGGAGGCGGAAGACGTCCGGCTTACGTTACCAAGTGTGTTGAGCACGATGCGTATCGAGACGAAGGGGCTGCCGGATCCCCGCCGCGAGGAACGGCTAAAGGAAATGGCTGAACGGAGGGAAAAGATACTGAAGCAGAAGGCGGAGGAGCGTCAGCAGCTTGTACATGAACTGTACATGAACGCGAGCAATTTCATCTTGACCGAGGCTGAGCTGGATAGAGCTATTGAGGAAGGGTTCAAGGAGTCAGACATTGACCCGGATATGGGAAGGTACATACCACCAACGGTTAGGGAGATGTTGACACGGAATGAGAGGGGCGGGTTGGGATCGCCGGAAGATTTCGGGGCCGTTACGCTGGATGTTGGTGGTGCATTGACGGGTGGAAGGATGCCGGCAAGTCGGAATTATATGGCTACCAAACACCTATACGATGTATAGGTTGGATGGACCAAACGTGTATATTAGACATTTCCTCCTTCATCGGAAGGTCGCAGATGTGGATGCGTGAAAGATTCATGATTTCCCGCAGCTACATGAATACCATTCCCATCGCCTAATATGCCAGTTGTCTATGTAAACCGAAAGCAAAAGCAAGATACGCCCCAGGATATCCAACGCTCTATATTACAATCGATATCCCTGTTATCCATTCAACTCAAGTCATATCATTTCCGTGCTTCCACTGGCTTGATCCCCTTCCAGATGCTTGCTACGCCAAACGTCAACTCGTCATACCCACGACCAGCCGTCAGGAATCCAGCATCTCTAATCATCTGAGCAAAGTTTTGTTGCGAAGGGAAACGCTTAATCGACTCGACAAGGTATTGATAGCTGTCTCTATCCCCCGCCACGAGCTGCCCCATCATCGGGATCACGGTGAACGAATACTGCTGATAGATGGCATCCAAAGGAGCTGGTGACACCTTGGAAAATTCCATACATGCAAACACACCACCGGGCTTCAAGACTCTGTGGGCACTGTTCAATGCCTCCTGGATTCGTGTAACATTCCGAATCCCGAAGGAGATGGTGTACAAATCGACGGAATTGCTGGGAATGCTGTTCAATGTCTCTGCGTCCTCAACCTTGAAAGAAACCCGATTGGAGGGAAGGTATCCCGAGGTCATTGCACGCTTCTCGCCCTCCCGCAACATATCACCATTGATATCGGCGACAATCACAGAGGTTTCGAAATCGTGGTGAACCTTGGCTGCGTTGTCGAGCATCCGGAAAGCAATGTCTCCTGTGCCGCCGGCTACGTCAAGGATCTTTAATGGTTGACCACCGGGCTTACGGCCGGGATCGAGAGAACGAACAAAGTGGTCCTTCCACAGCCGGTGAATTCCAAATGACATGACATCGTTCATGGTATCGTAGGACGCAGCGACGGAGGAAAAGACATCATGGACTGAATAAAGGGTGTAAGAGGGTTGTTCAATAGAAGAAAATAGCAATCTAGCAGGCCGGTGGACAGTTAATTAATCACCTTTGCTAGATTTTAGAGACTCCTTCACAGTCTGGAATCCGAAGTGGGTTTCTGGTTCGGAAGCGCTAGTGCTGGAAGCTTGGTCGGAGGGTCCTTTGGATGCAGAATAGCACCGGGCAGTACGAGGAAAAGTTGCAATAATACGCTTAGCAGTAGCTGTACGGTAGAGCGATCGAGTAGCCATGGCGAGAGGAACTGGTTTCAACTTTTGGGTCAAGAGGACAATTGAAGTTGATTCGAATTCTAACCCGGCGAAGGCTGGCCTGCTATTCATTGTTACCCGGTCGGTCTCTTCCACGCGAAGGCCCAGACGCGCCCCAACTACTCCCATCACCACCCCATCCACTGAAGTTGCTTCTCTATTCAACTTCGTCTTCAACATCGTTCCTGGATATCCTACGAACACGCTTACCTCACTTTGCAAATAGTTATCCTCACTTGTACAGAGTCGTTGAAGAGCGTCTGGAGCTACCCACAAGGAGGAATTTTGACAATACACAACCCCCAACACCACCAGGGCAACCATGAACGGCGGCGACAGCTACTCCTCTAGAGGTGGAGGTAAGTTTCATATGCTCTATCATAATGGATATCAAATCCTAACTGCTGCCGTGTTTTACAGACAGATATGGCGGACATCATTCATCCACCCGTGATTACCACGTACGTGTCCCCCTATTCCCAAACATAGCACAGCATCGCTAACTTAGTTATAGACTTCTGATCGTCGCAGAGACAGGGAAAGCAGGGGTGACCATCATGACCACCGCGGCGACCGTGATCGTGGAGAACGCCGCCGCGAGCGTTCACGGTCTCCAGGCGGACATCGCCGATCCAGGAGAGACGACTACTACGAAGGAGGTGCCGATCGTGACAGGTACAGGGAGCGCGATGACCGATATGGTAGCGGACGTGACAGGGATTATGAGCGTGAACGAGGTAGCGACCGTGGCGACCGTGGTGACCGTGGCGACCGTAGACGCGGAAGCGACAGACGCGCCGAGCGCAACGCTCGACACGACGATGCACGAGGAGGGCGGAGTGGAGGAGCAGGAGGACAAGATCCATTTTCCAACCGCAGACGTTCCGCGACTCCGCCGCCAAAGAGAAAGGAACCCACCCCGGATTTGACTGATGTAGCGCCTATTACGGAGAGGAAGAGGAGAATGACTATGTGGGATATCAAGCCGCAGGGCTATGAGAATGTCACATCCGAACAAGCGAAGCTGTCAGGTAGAGTCCCACACACGCATATTCTGGGGATAGTCGGTTGCTAACGTAAATAATGAAGGCATGTTCCCACTCCCTGGTGCTCCAAGACAGGCTCCTATGGATCCGACTAGGCTCCACGCATTCATGACGCAGCCCAGCAGCGTTGCTACAGCGTCCGCCCTGAAGCCGACAAACTCCCGCCAGGCGAAGCGTCTCCTTGTCAGCGGGGTTCCGCAAGGCACTGATGAAGATACCCTCATGCAGTTTTTCAATAGGCTTCTGTCATCTCTTAACGTCACTACAGGTGGTCCCGAACCAGTAACCTTAGTGCAGCTTAACACAGACAAGTCTCTTGGAATGATTGAGTTCAAAAATACCAGCGATGCAACAGTGTGTCTAGCATTCTCTGGCATTGAATTTGGCGGCAGTCAATTGGAAGTTAGGAGACCAAAGGATTACATTGTTCCCTTAGTCGTTGAGGACAACGCAGAAACGGAATCAGGCCAGATCAGCAGCACGGTCCCTGATACGCCTAATAAGATTCTTGTATCTAGGATACCGGAATATCTTCAGGATGAACAGGTGATCGAACTGCTCAAGACGTTTGGAGTGCTAAAGGCATTTGTGCTGGTGAAGGATAACACAGATGAATCTTCAAAGGTACCATTCCCGCAATACTAATGATAAACCATACCTTTGACTTACCCCTCACCCCGTTACACAAGAGCAAACCCACACCAAAATCATCACAGAAGTCAAAGGTATTCTTTAATAGGATATTACAGTTTATTAACCAAAGCCTTTCGTCACCTTTCTTCGTGTTTAGGGAATTGCTTTTTGCGAATACTTGGATCCCCAAGCTACCGATATCGCAGAAGAAGGACTAAACAATATGGAACTTGGGGATAGTACCCTCAAGGTCCAGCGCGCCTCGATTGGAATGAAGCAGGCTGCAGGTGTGGAAATGGGTGTAAACGCTATGGCGATGATGGCTGGAACAACCAGCGCCGACCTAGAGGCGAGCAGAGTCCTACAACTACTCAACATGGTTACGCCCGAAGAGTTGATGGATTTCGAGGAATATGAAGGCTCGCATCCGCCCCCTCCCCCAATCATATCATTGCCTTCCCCGCTAACATCAAAACAGAAATCTGCCAAGACATCCGCGAAGAATGCCAGAAATTCGGCAAACTCATCGACCTAAAAGTTCCACGCCCAAGCGGTGGGTCTCGACAGACCGCTGGCGTCGGAAAAGTTTCCTTCCCATCCCCCACTTCTCCCATGCCACAAACTAACACCAGCCAGATTTTTGTCCGCTTTGAAACGCTCGAGTCCTCTCAGACAGCGCTTAACAGTCTCGCCGGCCGGAAATTCGCAGACCGAACCGTAGTGTGCACTTACTTTTCTGAGGTTCCTCTCTGTTCCTTCCTTAGCACTCATATACTAATATCGCGATAGGAAAACTATGAAGTCAGTGCGTTTTAGATACCTGCTATATGCTAAGGAGGGAAGGAAGGGTCTAGGATGTATGATGTGATGTGTCTTTTGTTCCGTCCGAGACAGCAGAAAAAAATCGAGTTGTAATTGCAGCTGCAGCAACGACCCTCAAGATCGTTGAAAATATTTAGCGGGGGCTAATACGCTTGTGCGTGTTTTGTTGGCTTTTTTTTTGTAGTTTTATTGCAATGTTGAAACCTCTGGCTACTGTGATGTGTGGGGAACCCTAACCTCGGCCCATGACGACCTACCGTTATACTCCAGCCGCGTCAGGACACAAATCATAACCTTTGTATTGGAAATAAGGAGATCGCCGCTAACCGAGTACATGTACATGCATTTCCACCATTTCGAGGTCCTGGATCTGCAGCTTGCGTTTCTCGGCAAAGCTGTTGCCAGACTCAAGGAGATACTTACGAGCAAGCAGCTAGAGGTATCTAGAGAGGAGAATCCCCAGATAATGTCGGGTTGCTAGTGCGCAATTGAACAGCACAGCTTGAATGACCCGTCGGTCTGGGTGTTCTGGTGGTGTACGTACGAGCTTGTACAGGCATGCAAAATGTTGTATAATTCAGTGCTGGTACAAGGCCTAGTTCCTGTCCTGGTTCGAATAGTGAAATTCCGTACGAGCTTGTATAAGGTCGTAGAAATTTGTAGAGATTTGTACAAACTCCTATAAACTCACACATAGTTACAGGCTCCTACAATCGCCAGCACGCTCTGGTTCGAGCGGTAAAATTCGTACAAATTCATACAGGCTCATATGCGCTCATTTTATACGAGACTACAAGTTCATACAATTTCGTACCAGTTCGTACCTACTTTTACGTGCTCCCCTGGGGAAACACCGCCTGAAACGCAAGCTTCTAGAGATGCAGAATTCATACACGAAAAATCTCCCTTGAATGACTCACTTCTAACCCTCATTAAGAGCTCAAGAACCCTCTGATATTCCGAGGGACTAACTCAGAGTAGGTAAATACGGTCAGCTTCAAGTGGAGAACCAGTCTATGGCCACCTTATGTCCTCTGATATGGTGGTCCAGGAGAATGGCTTCACAAGGGCTGGGTTGACGTGACCAAAGAAACAACCTCTAGTTTGCCGCAAATCGACGTGTAAAGTTCGAGTTGGCCAATCAGTGACACTCTTCGCTACCCGAATATTGTAACCAATTTTCTAAATCAGAATATGTTGGGGGATAGTATGCTTTCTTGACTCGACGGAACTGTACAATACCTTTCTGCCATGGCTGTTGGTTAATGGAAAGGAAGACTGCCTTGATGACTGACTCAGATGTCGAACATTCTGCGCACGAATCCATCTTGCTTTATAAATCGAGCGGTGGTATCGGCTACTTGCCGAACCGTTGTGCTCCTACATTTGTCGATCTTAGAGAATCAAATCTACGCTCACTTGCTGAGACATAGCATTCAAAGCGGTTTTCTGGGGATATATGTTTCTGAGTACTTAAGTGCTCCAGTGACTAAAGCATGGCCTTTTGTGCGTTGATCCAAATAACGTGGAGTTTGCATGCACGACGTGAAACTTGAATAAACTCTAGACTAGTGGATTTGCCACTGCTTCTGTTACACTAGCCTGAGTCTACCTTACATATACCAGGTAGGCATGTAGATTGCCGATCGCACGATAAGACCAACAACCCTCCTCGGCCATCTACTTCAATCCGAGAAGAGTAGAAGGGAGTGTTTATCCAATTTATAGTAGATCTCTACACCCATTATCTTGGAACAGCCAAAGATTAGCTTTGTCGAGTGCTGACGGGTGATGTAAAAAAGCAACAACTTCACCCTCACCTAACATAAGTTGCACAAGCCCCCGCTTTCTCTCGACACACTATCTCGTCCCTCAATTCAACCTCCTCCGACATACCACTGCTGCTCCTAAACCGGGTCCGGTCCGATTCCAGCACCACACCATGAGTACCTTTCTCTCGAAACGAACTCAATTCCTCATCCCCCTGTTTCTTACCTTCGCGACTGCTGTCCTCGGCCTCAACTTCACCGTGTGTCAGCAAAAGCTCAAGAAGACTGGAGAAGACTATCGGTGGAAAGGGCCAGTGTGCGGACTGAAAGATAACCGCAATGAAAACCGTAGTCTGTACTACAAATATGAAGGTTGTGAGGAGGAGTGCGGGGGTGGGTTTGAATTGAATGAATGGCAGAAAATGGCAGAAACGATCACAACGTGGATTTTCCCCGCAGTGGGGCTGCTCCTACAGGCTCCTTACGAAAGTAATACAGCAGTTTGGAGGAATGTATACAAAACGGTGCGGTGGGTGGGGAGTCCAGTTGCATCGTTGACTTGTACGCTGTGGAATATCAGTGTGAGTCTCCCCCATTTTTGATTGTAAGTCTGCTGACACTGTGATAGGTGACTGGGAGATGCGCTCTGCTCGTTGACATAGCGACCGAATACCGATCTCTCGCACATCTCGTTCATTCGCCAAACTCGACGTTTGCACAGATCAGAGACTCATTTTATCTCTTCAGCGTGTTAAATCAATACACTTTCAACCCTGGTGATTGGAAGTCAGAGCAGGACCTTGAGCGGCTCCTCCGCTTCACCCTCTTCGATCCATCCCCGGAGACCGCAGATCTGCGGCGACACCTTGCGGCGACACCTCGCGGCGTGGTGCAGGTTATGGTCACGCTCTTCTGGTATGTGGTGGTTTTCATCATTTCAATCCACCAGGCCTTCGGGGAATTAGGTGATAATGCGCTTGCGCATGATCTAGCGCTTGGCTTGCTGCTAGGATGGTTCCCGATTCTCCTAGCATCAACGATTACAGATCGCAATCCTACTGACACTCTGCACACTCGGCGGAAACTCAATTCCTTCCTTCTAACCGTGCAGAAGTCAAACCCGGACACGTTCCTTCGCACTTCTGATTCTGCCCGCGAAAACGTGTTTGGAGACTTTGCCGGTCAGGATCGGCGACGTTGGCACTATGGTGCTGCTCATTGCATTCTCAATGCACTCGAGGACGACTTCCTCAAAGATGCCGGACGCAATTGGCATTCCCTCTATACATCCGGGGAGCTTATGCGTCTCTCTTACTCCCACGGTTTACTGAATTTCGATATTCGCCAATTATGACAGGCGGGATTCTCGTGGCTGCTCCTCGCAGCCGCCTGCTTCGGCGCGTTGTGGATCTCGTACAACACTCCTACTGTCGGACTTGGCTGCCGATCTGGGGGGACATGATCTTCGGTATCATCGCCACCTTCAGCACACTTTTCGAGCTATCCGCCTGGCCATTCATCTCGCGCCTACCCGCCAAGCTCACTATCGCCCTGCACAGATTCCTTATCTTCGCCGAAACTACCAATACCGGCTGGCTAGCCTATACCATCTGCGCCCAACCTTCGGCTTATACAATTCGTGTTCCTGCAAAAGCTCGCGCTGGGGCTATGGAGGCTGGTATATAGATTTTGAAGGCACCAAGTTTTACAAGGATAACTACAAGATTGAAACACACTGGAAAGTTGGCACGGTAATGGGCATGCTGTGTATAGGCGCCGGAATTGGATATGTGCTGGAATAGTGGATGACGCAGAGCTTTTTGTGGAGTTCTGATTATGAAAAGGCAATGCGGGGGCCGGGGAGGACGAGGTGGTGGAAGTGGTGGACGGTGGGAGTGAGGCAGGCGGGGAGGACGAGGTGGTGGAAGTGGTGGACGGTGGGAGTGAGGCAGGCGGGGAGGTGGATGGTGGGGTTGGTATGGTGGCGGATGGTGGATGGGGAGTATCACAAGGTGGAGGGGAAATGTATTAGGTGGGAGTCGCAATAGACGGCGAGGCGTTATGGTTGTTTGGGCGTTGCTATAAAGATATCGGGTTGGACTGGTGAGATTTTCACCAAACGATAGAACGAGGTTGCTTTCGCCTTAGTCTGTAGACGGCTTTGGATACGCTACGCCACGCCGTATCCAAAGCAGTCTACAGACTACTTTTGCCTTCACAATGACTGCTCTGCTTTCAGCACTTATAAATAGACACAGAACTGGCAGGAATGAAATTTAATCCATATTTCCATCTCCTCTCTTTCGAGCAACCCTAACTCCACTCCGGCCTAGGCCCGGGGTGTCTTCATTCATGCATATATAATGATTAGGCAGACGAACCTCATCAGTATTAGAGCCACCTTCCCAGACAGATACTATTGGTTAGATTGGTGTGTTTCCTTGTCTAATTAACGGTGCCTTCCCCACTGCCTTCACTTTTGGCGGTTTCTTTTGTTGGAGCTTGGTGGGGATCGCAACTTTGCTTTTATTCCTTTGGGTTTTAAGAGGGGCGGTATGGATGGAGGAATAATATGTCATAGCCACAAGCGGCTGAATACAGCGTATTTACTATGCCACACCGCACATCACGCTGAGGATAGATTACACCACAGTTATATTACCCTGTGGTACAATATGATTACAAACAAACCGCCTTCACTTTCGGGCACTGCCAGTTTATTTATGATTAATCATATATAACGTTCGACTGCTCCTCACCTTCTGAACATATAAAAGGATGTTATATTCTGCCTGGGCTCTGAAGTTGGCCGTACGCTGTCGGTTCGATTGGGTGGAAGTGTGGTCACACGTTGGAATAGGTTAGGGTTGGGTGCGATACCAGATAAGACCTCGCTTGGTACTTTAGACGCGTCGTCTGTCACGATACCCTTCCATTCGCTTAACTACAACCTTCCTCTACAAACCACCACCACAACCACCACCACCACCTCCTCCTCCCTCCAAACGGCCACAATAAAAGGTTAGTGGTACCATATTTTGATTGGTTGCTTGGAGTGAGGCTGCAGAGGGCATACTTTCGTTCATCACCGCTTTCAACCTCTACGTACTATCACCTTCGTTTGACCCACTGACATCCTGCGATTCAATACAGATCTCCTGAGACTGACATTTCGACGCAAGCTCGCACGCCAATAACGATGGTCTGCTTGAAGAACGTCGAGTGCTACATCAGCACTGCTAACGGTCACCTCGAAGAGTACACAGACCCTGATGATACTGGAGGCACCGTGGGGGGCTCACCTTGTTCCATCGTCTACATCAAATCGGAAGAAGGCCAGCAGTTTTCAGTGTGTATCAGTCTACTTAACGACATCGGGATTGCACCAACAGCCAACGCAATTTCCTACAGTCTATCATTCGACGGCGAAATAATCCCTGACAGAATGCTGCTATTCCCAGGCGAACGCCTAGTCCCGCGATCCAGATCTGTGTCTGCTACTGAAAGTGGTGGATTCGTGCAACGGCAGTTTCATTTCTCGAAACTCAACGTCACAGAGGATGGTCCAAAGCCAAAAGATGGTGGGGGCACTGACACCCTTGCCTTGGGTGAGATCTGCGTGTCGGTCTTGAGATTTTGTAAAACCGGCGAGTCGAGTGTTAGTCATTATGCACAGAGAAAAGTTCCCACAGGCATCACTACTTTGCATGAGAAGCAGCTAAAGGGACGGGATATTGCGCATTCGATCGGGTTGGCACACCCCAAGCCCCTTTACCGCTACTGTACTAACACTATTACTAGACTTTCCACACCCCAACCTGCCACAAAACCAAACTTTGCTGCTGGAAGGTATATCGACACTAATGCCAATCCATACTTAACCATCAAGTTTCGCTACAGATCAGAACGTACGTTGTGTACCCATTCCAATCTCACCACTGCTAGTAACAACCCACCTAGGTGCCCTCAAGGGCCTCGGACTAATCCCGCGTACCCCTCTCCCCTCACTCTCCCCCGAGCCCGAGGAAAACAGCCACCGTTCCTCAAGCGTGGTGCGAGGGATGTCACGGAAAGAGCTGGAGGCAGAAGTGCTCAAGCTGCGCGTAAACCTCCCCTCCCGTCCCATCCAACTCATATCTGGTGAACTGATCCGCCTGTAGAACCAGAGCAAATCCGACGACAACCTAGATGTGAAGAAGGAAAACAAGGATAAGGTGAAGCGCGAACGTGCGGATTCGGGACCTTCGAATATCATCAAAAAGAGGAAGAAGCCGCTCACGATTGATTTGACGGAGGATTCGGATTAATCGGTCGCGGATGTGATGCTGGCGTTTGTTTACTTTGGACTTTTCTCTCCTAGCTCTCGGTGTTGGATGGTGTTTACTTGCTTTCTTTGAAGAGGAAATCTGAGTATGGGGGCGAGTATACAGAGTTTGTGCTTGTGTAATATATTCCTCTACTATCTACTTAATCTGCGGTTTGGGTTTGCATTGTGTTTTTCTTGGGTACAGGGCATTATTATCGTATTATTATCATTGTATCGGCGTACTATACATCGGGAGCCGAAGGTAGGGGTTAAATATAGTAAATTTGCACATTTACTGATGAAGCTATGGATTTCAGATACAATACCCTCCTTCTCTTTAAAGTCTTTCAATCTGCCATCTCCCTAGGTCAACCAATTCTTGTTCAAATTCCACACCCTTTTGGATACAGTATCACTAGTACAGGTAGGTGGGTTTCACATTATCATTGACACAGTGCTAGCAGATTGATGGGAAGGGGTGTATTTTATTTCTCTTTTTCTAACTGATTTCCCCCCCCCTCTGGTAGGTTTCAGCAAACCCCAGTACCTATCCAATAATAATGTAGACATTATTTATAATAGTAGACCTACTTAGTACTAAAGGGAGTCCAATTTGATCAAGAATTGGCATACTTTTAAATATGGTTGATAGGGGAATAGATGAATACAAAGGAAAGCTATCTACTCCACTTAATTTCTCCACCACTTCTGGCTGAAACTTAGTATCCTTACTGTCAGTCTCTTAGGCATACAAGTACACTATTCAGGACCAGTTTGGTAGGTTCTTGACACTATAAATTGACACTTGGGTGAAAATTCCCTAAGTTATATTACTGTAGAGGGTCTACTAGTTTTGCAAATTTGAAATTTTACCTATTGCAACAACTACCAGCCCAAATATGCCAAGACTGGTACCCATCAATAGCTAGCATACTAAATATACTTTTGATTCCAGTACTAGTGAATTTGATTTACAATTGGTGACGAAACAGGGGAGTCACAATAATGTTAATAATTCGCTAGCTTCATGGACTCTCACTCACATTTTCAACTTCCTCAAATCTTGACCAATTGACTTAAATTTTTTATTGACAGATAGCCCTTGGAGTTATCTATCATACTGCAGTCTCCGATCTTTTCTCCATTGAGTGGTTGTTGAGTAATATTCGATTTTGTGCAATTTTCGGGAAAAAAAACCCATCTGGCTGCCAATAATCCCATTTTTGCACTTGCACGGCACGGTTTTTGGACGAGATTCCCGTCCCGTTTTCATCCCGTAGTTCACACTAATCTTGAGCGACCTCACCTACTCCATCAAAATCGTCGGAAAGCGCAACCGCACCAAGGAGGACGGACACAAGGTCATCAAGGTCTTTCTTGACGCCAAGAAGCGTGCTGGTGTCGACTACGAGGTCGACTACGAGGTCGACACCTACGGCGATGTCTATTAAAAACTCACTGGAAAGAGTGTCATCTTTGAGTTCCCCGCCGTCTCGAGCGAGGGATACTAAATATGGGGTTAAGGTGAACAATCATGAGGTTGTGTATATCTTGCCTGCTATAAAAGTTTTATTTTTCCGGTTCGTCGGTGTCTATGGTGTTGAACAGTCTGAATGGAATTCCGTTGCCTTTTCTTGTGGCTGTCGGGGTTGGGTAAAAATAATTACATCTAGTGTGATGGAACTGGTCGCGACGTTCAAGACGAATTTGGGTGTTCTTTCTATCAATCATTGTGCCATGTTCAAAGTGACTGAGAATCAATTTCATTTACATCCTCCACTTGGTCATCATGTTATACCCTATTTTTCCGTTGGTATACAACATGTCATGAATTCTGAGCTGGCCTTCTGAAACCGAACAAACTACAATTGTAAAGCTCAACTGCGTAAACTGTCTCTAATGAGAGTTAGCTGCAAAGTGTGGTCGTATTTCAGGTTCGGACACTGAGATGTTTGCGACGAGTGCAAGGTGATGAAGCGTAATGAGTGATACTCTTGAGGTGCGAGATGGGTGGTAATGAAGCCATTCCCTCTAGAATAGAGATGATTTAGGTGTTATCCACCAACCATCTACCATCTAGGTTGGAAGTTGGGGGCTTCTGTGACTCGATTTCCACTGCTCCAAATGTCCGAGTCGAGAAATTATAAAGTGTGAACCGAGTGAGAGCTGTTCATTCACTATATTCAATACATTATCCCGCCAGCAAAGAGTACTTATGATAATTGTACAGAAGAGAGAAATGAGCGTGGATAAACCAAACCAAACTAAACCAAACCAAAAACAATCCATGTATAAAACTCCTCAAAACAACGTAACACGAATACTTCGTCATCGCATGCAGAAATAAGACTAAGAAACACAGAAACAACAGATGTAGTACAATGACTGAACCCCCATCCCCAAGCAGCTCATTCGTATGTGTCCTACGAAAGCTTATCCGCCCTCTTCCTCGCTACCCTCGTCTTCTTGTCCACTCTGTCTACATCTTCATTCAGCTGCTCCAGCATCCTAGTCTGGATCTCTAGCTCCTCCCCAATCGCCATGCCCATCTCCTTCTGTCTCTTTACAATCCTGAGCAAATTATCCATGCCTTGGTCCTGTTGCTGCAGCATCTGCTTCTGTAGTTGCAAGACGCCGTCGTTATCCAATTCCCTGGTCTTATTAGTTTCCGGTAACGGTGCTCCAAGTACCCTGCCACCTCCGCTTCTTCCCGTCGCCCCGAATAACGCATTCCTGTCGGCAGGGGTACAGGAAGGCGAACTGTTATTGGTATGCCGCTTTACAGAGAGCGTGTTTGCGAGCGTCTCTAGGGCGTCGCGTTCTTGCCGGGCGGCAGCGATTAGGTCACGCCGCCGACGGACCTCACCCTCGAGCAGTTGTTCTGTCGAATGCTTTTCACTCCCCTTTCCCCAACTGTCGCGTGTAATACTGGATTGCGACAACCCAGAATCGAGCGCCGAGATGATGGCGGAGGCTCTGACGAGACAGCGTTTTGCGGCTGCCGACGCCTCGTGCTGTTCCGCAGTCGCCACCGCCTGGTCCCGCTTCGAGAGGAAGATCCGCGCATCGTGCAGGAGACCTTTCAGCTCGCGGTGCGAGTCGAGCCATAGCGTGGGATCCGTGATGGGTCCACTAGGCAGACCGCCGGAATATGTCTGTGCCGGGGTGGTAGACGAGGACGTGTGGCTCTTCCATGATGCGGGCAGAGAGAGGAAGGAGCGCCATGCGGCTGAGTCGCGCCACCGGCTATCGGGCGCGGTGAGGATAGCATAAAGGTAGGATTCGAGGGCGGCACGTCGCTCTTCGGTGTGTGTAGGGTTGCCAACTGTGGAGCCGAAGTAGTATTTTGGCGGGGGGGAGAGGGGCGGAGCACGACCCGTGTGGGTGGTTAGAGCTTCGTGGAGCTGCAAGAAGTCGTTGTACCGCTTTTTGACGCTGTAGGAGCGGATAGGAAGGCGGATGAGGATGTGGTACAGAGTGTGTGGTTTGGCGGGGGAGAGTTGTTCGGAGGTGTTGGGGATGGTGAGCTGGAAAGACATGGTGGCGATTGTGCTTGTGGTTCCGTCTCTGTTTTGTCACTGAGAGATGAGGCGATGAGTAGGGCTGATTGGCTGGCCTGGGCAACAGCTGTGGCTGGTGAGTAGTGCATCACCCTATGCAGCCACACTACATACGTATGCGCACTATACAAACGCTGAAATAGAGCTCTCAATCAAAGTCGACATCCACGCATATCATGCACACAGACCTCCGCAAAGCGAAGGAGAAAGAAAAAGGACCTACCTCGACTCCGTTTCTCTTCATAGCCCCCCTGTCACCTCTCTTCAGTGTCAAGAAGCTTCACCATCATGGCACGTCCAATATCTCTAATGTGAGTCTAATTAACTCAAACCTCACGTGTGGCTTCGAAAGCTCGCTTTGTTTCACTTTCTCATGTGCAAGCCGCGATATCTACAGCCCTGCAACTCTGAAAGAAGCATCCCTCGACTCTCCCACCTTTCGCGGCACGATTCTACACTACACAGAGCAGGTCGATCTGATTGATAAATGGCTTGACGGCTTTATCAAGGCGTCTACAAAGCTGGTAAACGAGGTGCTAGGTAGGTGCCGTGCGCTGTTGCATGAATTTTGTGCTGTGCCATTACTGACTCGCCTTGCGCTACCACAGGACTCGAAGATCTTATAGCCAATTTCCTGCAGCGAGCGGTCCCAAGCAATATATCCGAATCGGTGGTGGACCATGATTATGCACTGCTTGCAATGCAAAGATATGCCGAGGGATCCAAGGGGTTCTGGACAAACATTATCGTTGGAGCAAAGAAAGTGGAGAACCTGGTCGTAGAGCCGCTACTGACGTTTCAACGCGGGGAGCTTAAGAACTTCAAGGTTCGTTTGAGATGATTGTGCTGCAACGACCAGGCGTAATCGATCAGGTGCTAACGTACAGAATCAGGATGCGAGGCGGCTCTTAGACGCAGCCCAGACAAAGTACGATGCACTACTTGCACGGTACTTATCACAGAACAAATCGAAAGAGCCATCGGCACTACGCGAAGATGCTTTCGGTCTGTATGAAGCTCGGAAGGCGTACATTAAAGCCTGTTTCGACTTTTGCACTGCGGCACCCCTGTTTCGAAGCAACCTTGATAGGCTGCTTACGAAGGCTATATCGAACCAGTGGAGGGAACAGATGAGCCTACGGAAAGATACGGGGGGGTTGTTGGAACGATGCGGGTATGATATCGTTAGGATACGCTCGTGCTATGATTCAATGGAAGTGAACGAGAGCGTGTTTTTGAAACAGCTTACCGTGGCGAGGGCGGAGCTGGAGAGGAGAACAAAGAGGGAATATCAGCCGGCCAGGGAATTAGACGAGTATTCGACCAGCACTGTGCCATATTTGACAAGTCGGGCCGGTATTCATGCGTTGGAAGGTGATGAAATGACCAGTGAGAAGCAGGGGTGGTTGTTTATGCGGACCCTCACAGGAAAGCCAACGAGAAGCCTCTGGATACGCCGGTGGTTTTTCGTCAAGGCTGGAATATTTGGATGGCTAGTACAAGGCTATCGTGGCGGCGGGGCTGAGGAAAGTGAGAAAGTTGGCGTACTATTGTGCAATATCAAACCAGCCTTCCAAGAGGAGCGCAGGTTTTGTTTCGAGGTTAAGACAAAGGATACCACAATTTTACTACAGGCAGAGACACAGGCAGATCTTACCTCGTGGCTCGCCGTTTTCGAACAAGCCAAGAGAGCAGCGGTGGAGTCTTCGCACCTCGTTGCGTCTACACAAGCATTCTCGATTCTACCTCCCTCTGCCCCTGCGCCACCTTCGGAGCCGGCTTACATCACCAAAGGTCACGATGGAAACATTACTAGCTCGCTTACTCCCGTTGCAGGTGACGGTCTCTCGCTAAACCCTCTATACTTCCCACGCCACCTGCGCCGTGATGGTCGGGACGAGGATGGGCTGGGTATTGAGCGTGCGTCTACAATGGGCCCTAGTATTGGTGGTAGTGTATTCTCGCGGGCAGCGTCGATGGATATCTCCCGGGTCCTTGATACCTCATCGCCACAGCCCGGTCAGCACCGGAAAACGTCATCTGCCGTAGGAGATTGCAATATTTCTCCCACCGGCCTAGGTAGCACAGGAGCACCAGCTGGGATATCGGCACTGATTGCAGCTAGTCATAACGTTTTACCCTTTCAGCCTGACTCATCTAAGGCATTGTTTTCGGAACCTAGTAAACCAACTAGTCTCGCTCCAAATACGCTAATCAGCACACCCTCTCCGGCAAACCTTTTGACGGCAGCAACTGTCACTTCGGGAAGCGGTGTTGCAGGAATCTCAGACGCCAATAGGGAAAGGGGACACAGAAAAACGGTTAGTTTGGATCACGGGAGAGACCCGTCCGCCAGTGATGGCAACGATTCTCTGGGTCATTTTCCCGGGTACCCGTTGGAATTAAAGATGCAGGATGAGCATTTTAGGATGCTGTTTCCAGGAATAAGGGATAACGTTGTGCTTTTAGGTAAGTTGGATCTACTGCGAGCTCCAGCTCCAGTGAAACCACCAAAGCTTTCAATACCTGTATCGAAATGATCCTAATTCATATTCTACACCATAGTATTCCGTGCAATATGGAGTCCCAACGATACTCAGGAACTCCCAGGACGTTTCTTTGTGACAGATCGGAACTTGTACTTTTACTCGCATTATCTCGGCCTCGTGTTTACACATGTAACGCCCCTTTCCTCTGCCACCGAAGTGAAAGCTGTGCCAGATAAAGACTGTGATTATCTGTTTCTCCACCTGAAGTCGGAAGGAGGCGGAGAAAATAGTAGTGATAAGCCAGACACGCTCATTACCATTAAAATATTCCTAGAACCGCTTAGGTTACTACAGAGGAGATTGTGTTGCCTGGTGAAGAATGCCAATCGCGATAAAGACTCTGACACCCCTAAGATGTCCAGCAAGCAGCTTTTGCCAAAGTTGATAGCAATGGAAAATGAGATAGAACAGAGAGGTGCGGATGAAGAAAGCTGGGAGGATGTTAGTCTGTATCTCGATGGACATACCGATCCACATAAACGACGGGGTGGAGCTGAGGAATTCAAGCTTCGGATCAACACGTAGGTTCCCTTGATTATCTCCTGGAAAGTCCAGACCCCTGGATCTAGATCTAGAATGAACAGCAATAACCTTGTGTTACAGTGATGGTATTGCCACCAGCGGTGAAAAGGGTATATGATACCTTTTCTATTCGGTGTTACCTTTGCTTACAATGTTACAGCTAGAGGAGCCGCTGAGCAGCTCCAACGATCAGGTCCCGTGGGATATATACCCCCTGGAATGAGTAGAAAATCACTGGAACGTGTTTTTGATGTTTCTTCAAAGGCCTTGTTTCATGTCATGTTCGGAGAGAAGTCAACAGTTTTTCAAACTCTCTACGCCCAGAGACGAGACCAACGTAAGCTGTCTCGTTGCTGGCCGTGCTGTGGCGGAGGCTGATAATGAGGTAGCAATTCACCAGGGGCACTGGAAAGAACTGGATAAGGGAAAGGCCAGGAGACAATTTGCTTACCGGGTCGCATCGATAGACATGTTTGGTATGTCGCCAAGTAGCCTTCAGAGTGGGGCAATTTGCTGACCAGTCTACTCCACAGGGCGAACCAAAAGGGCGGATGTGGTCGACCACCAGACCATCGAAAAACATGAGGACCATCTGTCGGTCCCACCGTTACAATTCTTTTATTAAAGAGTTAGAATACTAATCTTTTCATTCACAGATGTTACGTGGTCACCGATATCAAAACTCCGTGGCACCTACCCCACCGACAAGACTTCATCATGGTTAGCAAGATTGTTATCACACATGTGGCAAAGTCAAAGAGCAAGTTGTCTATTTGGACGCGGGTGGATTGGTTTAAGGATCCCAAATTTTCAAAAGGTATGAAGGACCCCACTCGCCTGTTGTTTCTCTTGCCGCCGTCCCAGCAGCAGTTGTTGACACGTATCAACAGGAATGGTGCAGAACCAGGCGCTCGACGATCTTGACAATGACGCGCTAGACCTGGGCGACGTGGTCGCAGATGCGGTCCGCAAACTTACCAACTCAAAGAATCCCGACGCCGTTGCAATGTTTGGTGCTATCGGCGGGAACCAGGAACCGCCACCACCGCCACAACCACCTACCGAAACCTCCAAGACAACGGTCACGGCGGTAACCATATCGCTGCCTACCACAGCTAAGCAGCTCCGTGCCTCCCGCCCGATCAAACAGCACCAGCTATTACAGATGGTCCTAGAAAACGGCCTAAGCCTAGCTGAAAGTGCCGTTAGTAGTGTCGTCATGTTTATCATTGCCGCCGTCAAGAAAAGCTGCAACATCATTTCCGCGCATCGTGTATTACTATTGTTACTAGCACTCTCGGTCGCAGCAAATATGAGCCTGTCGACACGCTCGACAAGAGCATTCTGGTCTGAGCGCCGCGCTAACCGGTTTCTGGAGGACGTCCAAGTGCGACCGGATGGCATTATGGCGCGGTCAATTATACTGAGGGATCTTGATAATGCGGTAGCGCCGCTGCAGAGATTTAACGCTACCGGGAGATGCGGTAGTAAGTTCTGGCAGAGTCCTGCTGTGCAGGCGGGTCAAGAGCAACTGGGAATTGCGAGACACAACCTGGTGGTCGCCCTCCGGTTTGTCAATGGCATGGAGAAGGAGATGGTCAGTGCGGAGTGGGAGAGATGGATCATACAGGAAATGACAAGGTGCAATATGGTTTCGGCGGCGCTTGGCGGGCAGGAAGGAGGACTAGAAGAATATTGTGGGGATTGCAAGGAGGCTGCAAGTGCGCTGATGAAAGGGAGCGTGCGCTAGCGGAGGGGCGGATCGGGTAGAGGCGGCTGGGATTTCAGCGATAATCAGCTTTGCATTTTGCGGGATTGTGTGGTTGCATACTTCAGTTGATACTTTCGAGGTTTCGTGTTGTATATATAGCTTTCTGTAACTTTTTATTTTTGCGAACAGCTGCTTGTTCCAGTGTCGTGCGTATTCCGCTTGGTGGTTACAAGTTCATGCTGCCCCACAAATCTGCGGCGCATAGTAGACCATCGTGAGCGGTTTTCTTGCCGCGTAGGTGTGTGACGCTGGAGAATTATCGGGCCCTTGAGGGGGATAGATAGATAACTACTTCATATCTGGACTCTTTTAGTAGCATAAATATCGCCCACCATCACCGCATATCTGTGATATTCTATTCCTGTTTCCTTACCTCCCCTTCAACGGCGATGGGATAGAATAGGATAGGATAGGATGGGCTATTCATACGCCTGAATAAATCTTAACTGGTTGCACTCTTAACACCAACCATAACGGCTCCAAAAAAAACGCTCGCTCCAAACAAAACGCTCGCTCCAAACAAAACGCTCGCTCCAAACAAAACGCTCGCACAAACAATGCATAAACACAACCCAACCTCATATCCAATAAATACCAACCCCCTGTCTTTTCTTCCTCCTCTCCTCCCCCTCACCGCCCCAAAGTCGGCGGCTTCCCCGCAAACATAACCCCCCAAACCCTAACCAAACTCTCATACCCAACATCATCCCCATTCCTGAGTACTGCCGCAACATCCACATTCAATGGCGAATCTGGCTCCGGCTGTGCGAGCAAATGACTGATCGCCTCGAGCGTGGTAGCAATGGTATACGCGGGCGTCCACACCGTGCCGCGGAGCAGGTCTAGACATATCTCTCCTGTCTGTATCTAGCCCATCAATTCTCATGCTTACTAAGGGGAGGGGGGGAAGACCTTAAGGTGCACATTCGGATGGCAGCATGGAGTTTTGAAAGTCATGATTGGCGGGACGCTAGGGTAGCGCTCGGGGATCTTGATGTCGATGTTCCATTTACACCCTTCGTAGGGGGTATCGGGGGGGCCGAGGAGAACGGCTTCCCAGTGGAGGAGATCGGTGTCTGTTATTGGGCCGAGGGAGGCGACGTTGGAGTTTGCTGAGGATTCGTATTGTTTTAGCTCGTGGATGAGACGGCGGGCGGCAGTTGAGGAAGAGCCGGAGGCGGAGGCGGCAGAAGACATTGTTGTTGTTTGGTGAGGTGGTGGTGGTGATTGTGTGGTGGTAGTGGTTATGGTGGTGAACCTTGGTGGTTGTGGTGGTTGCTAGCAGAGCAAAGCAAAGCATAGCTTGCCCATGGTCGTAGGTTGTTGACTGCGTGCGTAGTGAGGTTACACAAACTCCAACTTAATGCTATCGCTCGACGCTTGTGATTCGGCAGCGTGACACCCATTCATGTATGCAGGAATATCACAAGCACTTGTTTCCTCCAATTCCCTTCTGCAGAGAATATCAGGAATTTATTCGCCTTCCTGTCTATGCAAGCAAGCGGCCAGTGGTGCGGTGTGACATCGGGGTGGGCGGGTACTAAACTTACTCTCCGCTCTCTCCAAGACTGGGGTGGCTTATCAATGGGCGCAAGCAGCAACGTTCTGGTACCGTTCACCGGCGACCTATAGATATAGATATAGCCTTGCCGCAGCACAGTGCTGAGGAAAGGGAAGGAAGGCTATGATATTTTGTGGGATGAACTGGTTTCCGTTATAACCCCCGGATGCAGGCGGCTGGTGAGATTTGATTATCGCCGTTAGGGAACCTCAGTGAATGCGAAGATGCAGAGATATGGAGAAATGACGGCTTATTTGCGGTATGTATGGGAGGATAGAATAATCAGTACGCAACCTGGAACTGGCAGCCAGGCAGGGTGGGGTTTTCCTGCATACTATACATTACGGTAATATTTCCGGTACCGATACCCAGCGCTGCTGATGAAGTTTCTGGTCTGTTAATAGAACCGGTGCCGTTTGTTTGGTTTGCAACCTCGGAGCGAAGAATACGGGTAGCATATCAGCGAGAGGGTAGGAGGTAGGTACGCAGTGCCGTTCTCTCCTCCCGTTGTTTTTTTTTCACTTTCGTGTTTTAAAAGTAGAACTACACGGGAACAACCGTAGGAAGCTCAAACAAGCCCGCTCCGCAGACGCCCTCTCCCAAAAGCAAAAATAGCCGCCCTGTATCTGGGAAAGTGCTCTGGGGCGCGTAGGCGGCTTGCAATCTTACACTAAAGAGATAGCAAAGGATAATGATTGAAAAGGTGAGGTAGACTACATGCCTTGCGTGTAGTTTATTTTGGACTACTTGGAAAAAGTATGCATCATAATCCTCGGGTCCCGAATATGCAGAGAAGAAAAAAAAACTGCAGATGCTGATTTCTGATTTCTGTTCTCGCGGCTCTAGAATACGTCTCGGTTATGTATATGTATCTAATCTGGTACCATCACTGCAGGGGTAAGGATCTGTGCTATGTGGTGAGCTTTATTTAGAAGATGCACGAGCCACCAAATCGGCAAAGCGCTTGGTGCAGTGTGGGTTTGGGGCTTTTTTTCGTAAGTTAACGGCAGATATTTTATCAAGTCGGGCTGCTGTGGAACCAAGAGGGCGAAGAGAGAACCGGTGAGCGAAGATGTCGTGCCGGGGAATGGTCATTGAGGCTTAGGAAAGAAAATAAATCTCTAAAATATTAGTTATTGCGCCTCACCCCGCCCACGGCCACGTTTGAACTAACTACGGTACGATGTTAGGCGAAATCGTGGGTGCGGACCGCTTAACCGAGAGCGAGAGAAAAGGCGGCGAGGGGGAAATTGCCGTTTTGTCAATGCTGCTTGAGCCTGGACTGCGGTGAGGGCCGTGTTTGAGGTAGACCAAGCGTGCGTGTTCTATCGAACTTTCTTTCATTCTTGTCGACAGATTTGGACGAGTTCCTCTACTGCATTTGGACATCCACTCACTGCGATAACAGCCGAAAAAGACGACCGACATTATCCCCGAAACAATCAGACGGTGTCGAGTCATAGTTTACCCAGAGTATGCACGTACATGAACCCAGCTATGCCATGCCATAGACAGACGGCCCGCCGGGGGCCCAGAGAAGCTTCGTCTGAGTAAACTCACAGGCGGATAAAACACAAGGCGGGCGTTTATTGATAGATCGATATCCTTTCTTGGCTCTGATATCAAACAGTGCGGGGATGGAAACCAGCCAGGACAGCAATGTGTTGCCTAGCGAAGGATTCTTTGTGTCAAAAGAAGAAAATTCTCCGCCAATTCCCGAGTCACATGAGTGAATACAGGTAGGATTATATAGGTATGCTTATTATTTCTGACTGTGTAGCAACCACAATGGGAAATGGGCTGGCAGCCACCCGCCCGGAGCCGCGATATTCTTGAAAAAAAAGAAAAGTAAGTCTGCGGCGCCTCTCACCTTCTCTCGTCGGCCGTTGTCGTTAGTAGAAGCCAGAGTACATGTACTGTACATGGTGATAAAAGGTTCCAAAATAGCAGTTTTTGCGATTGCACCACCTTGCTTGCAGGATGATATCCCCGCTCGCCGGCCGGCCCAAGTCCACGGACACCGGACGGTGCAGCACTCTGTACCTGCAGAATAATACGTCTAGTATTAGAAGATACAGTACAGCCACCTAGGTTAAAAGTAGAGCTGCTGTAGGAACCGTGCATACTGAACATGGCTGCTTGTGTAACCCGTTTGGGACCTATGCAGATCGTGTCGGTGCTGTGACATTCGATCGCTAGAACAGCACACCACTGTTCCAAGGCAGGTCATGAATTTGTTTCGCGCTAGGCTCCAACAAGCACCGCAGCCACAATTGGGGGTGAGGCGAAGGCCCGGATGTGAGAATGAAAAGTTCAAAACAGAAACGGAGAACACCCCTGCACCGTTGCCCCCATGGTGTTTCAGGAGGGTATCATCCGACAGCGGTCCCAGAATCAGACATTTCGAAATCCATATCTAGCTATTTTGAGTGTCACCAAGTTTTGGGGAGAGAGAGGCGAGCGGGTTTTTTTGTGTTGGTGGAAGCCCGCGTCAGGCGAGGAACGCTCACTGGTTGTGTTGCTATGTCGTGAAAAAATTTTGGGACGGGCGAGTGATGGGATTTCAGCAGACGCCGTGGACGTATGTGTTTGTTTGTTTGTTTTGTTTGTTATTAGTTTCGCTCGACAGTGTTGTCGTCGTGTACACCGTAAAGTGTTGTTTCTTTGAATAGAGATTCAGTGGTTATTGACATCAGGATCTAGGATTACTGCCGCTGTGTTGTTCTGCGTCGAATGACATAGCCTCTACTGTGTCTAATACTTGTGGTTATGCAAATGCTTCTTACACATCCATTTTTATGTAAGGTGTCACCAACCACGAGCTCGGAGCCTTCCATCAAAGCAAGGATGAACAGCACATCATCAATCAACTGTCAAGTTCATACATCGTCATCCGTCAGTCGTTCGGCAGATCGGAAGAAGATTTGTACGCACGTCCTTACCTAGTCCTTACGGTTCTAACTAACTAACTATTCGAGATGGGTATGGATTGCTTCGATTAGTCCTTCCGTACCAGCGGTTAGTTCGAGAAGGGTGATTGATTTCCATATGAGTCGAGAGACTGTAGACGCCCCGGCACCGGCAGTCACAGAGCTGTAGACGCGCAGGTCGCCGAATGCGGGCGGGCAGGATGTGGAAATCACTGGGGAAGTGTGATTCGATTGCCTGGACGGATGGAATGGAAAGGGTAGGATGAAATGGGATAAGTCGGAGGCTTCAGACAGGAACTCAGCGCTTCGAGCCCCTGCACTGTAACACACATACTACCCCTCCCTTTGAGCCACCGCTGCAATATCCTTGTCTGCGTCTACCACCTCCATCACACCCTCTACCGCGAGAGCTCGCAACAACGATGCCGAAACATAGAAGTATAAACCCCGGTGGCTTCGCAACGTCTCCCGTTCACGAGTTCCCTTTCATCTTCATCCTTACCTTCGCTGCCAGCCGTCATTCGTTTAGACGCTCTACATTCTGACACCTTTGTCTGTTGTACCTTATTAGTTCATATTTCAATTCTATTCAACAGATCCCTAAGAGCTGGTCCTCTTCTTCGATCGTCCCGGCCTTCACAGCTTCATTAACTAAACAGAACGATCTAAGATCCTCTCTACCTCCAGCAGCTTCAATTGGATCGAGAGCAGAAAGTCTCGACGTTTTTTATAAGTCTTAATTGGACAGTGTATTTGTGTGTGGGTGTGTTGTGTGCGGATCCAGATTCCAGAACTCCATACGAACTCGAGAACCTCGATATATCGAATACGCATACACCCTTGTATCTTTAATTCGGCTGGCTCGCATATTAGATCGAATATACTATTCAATTCTGCGGGGTTACTAGAGACTAGACTTATTGTAAGTTGCATATCGTTCCCGTCAACCAACGGAGAAAACTTCTTCCAGATTCTTTCTTCTGTCATAACCTCATCAGCCAGTTGCTGGTGGATGGCTTTCTGCTTTCACCATTACCAGATAAACACCAAGATGATACCCCTTGCGTGGATCTGTCTTCCCTCCCGTCCGCCCGGAAGAAGCTATAATAACCATCAGACAAACGAACGCGATTCCCAGGAATACGATGAGGCTAACGGATGTGTGCATTAGATAGTTTATTACCTTTTGTGTTACATTATTTCGGATCTTCAAGAAAAATCAGATGCAAACGTTGAGCCAGATGGACTCCATGCTACCATAGTAAGACTCGCCTCACGGAAATGGAAAGATGCTTTGTCACAAGGAATCACGAATTGGGGTGCTGATGATGCATCCAATTGTAGCGAGCGGGAACATACCAAGGGTAGCAGATACGCACTTCCCAACGCGAATTCATATAGACCTTCGAATATCAACGACAGCTTCCCTCGGTACCAGCAGCAGGCTTTGGCTATGAATCATTCCATTTCAAACAGTCAATATCCAGTAGTGCCGGTCTGGACACCTCCCACCAATCAAGGCCCGCCGGCAGTCCCTGATGAGAACTATCCATATACCATGCCTGAGAATACATCGAGCACCAGTACTACGATATCGTCTTGGGAAGATGAAACGCATTCGAATCCACAACTGGCTCCGAATGGAATCGATATCCCAAGCCCGCACCAATATGGAGAGCAGATTGAGAGTGAGACATCCACCTTGCCTGCGGCAGTATTTCGGCCAGTATTGACAGTAGTTTCTGAAGATCAAGAATGGCGTCCTCAAGCAGATTTTTCGATGCTAAGCGGTAACCTAGACGACCGCAAAAGATCAAGCTATGGAAGCAACAGTAATGGAAACGCGTTTTTACCCGTGCCTAATTATCCATACTCCACGCCGCATGAGACGCTAAGACTGAACACAAATCTCGACCACCGCGGACCGTCAGATGATGTTTCGAGCGCAGAGCCAGTTACTACATCTACTGCAAGTTACTTTGGTGATACGGACGGATCTTACAACAGAACTCCCCTCAGTGCAGCTACCACGCCACTTTCCCCATCTGTACGGAGCGTCAGCCGTGGTCGTGGTTCTGCATCTCCGTCAGGACCCTACAGAGTCTCTCCATACGCGACCGCATATATTGAGAAGCGGTGGTCCGCACCGGTCTCCACAGGCTACGGCAATCTCAGCAGTTTGGATCCCCAGCTGCAAGGACAACCTCACTCGCACCATTCATCCCCAATATGTGCTCCGTCACATGCCCATCCCCAACCTGCGCCGTCATATTTGCCCTCAAACCATCAGGGCTATCCTCCAAATATGGGCTCTCTTCTTCCCGGACCCTATGAATCGCATCATGATGTACCTGCACAACTGATGTGCAGTCCCTGGTACATACCATCTCACAACCACGCAGACCATCCGTACGCGGTGGAATGTCCAAATCTATACGCTTGCCTGTCGGAAGAACAGATCATGCCGCCAGAAAGTGATATGAATCCTGAGGATCCAGAAATGGTACCCCACGAGCAGGATCTTCGATTCGAGGGCGATCTTTACACACCCCGCTGGGTCCGCGGACACGGCAACAAACGCGAGGGTTGGTGTGGTATCTGTAAGCCTGGACGATGGCTAGTTCTCAAGAATTCAGCCTTCTGGTACGACAAGTCATTTACGCATGGAATCAGCGCAGCGACCGGTAGACCATTCGAGAAACCAAGGGAAATGCGGAGAATGGACGGGAATCCGGATGTTTGGGAAGGACTCTGTCACACATGTAGCGATTGGGTGCCTCTCGTGAGCAACAAGAAGAAGGGAACAACCTGGTTTCGACACGCATACAAATGCCACACCCACAGCAAGGTCCGCGATGCTCCGAAACGCCGAAGGGAGAGTAGCCATGGCAAGGCGACAAATGCAGCGACTATTGCAAAGGCCAAGGCCAGCTCTCCATAAGCCTAGTGACTCATTTCGAATGCTTAACGCCTGTCACGACAGCTTCATGTCTCTCCTACTAGTAATTCTTTTAATAATGGATGATGCTATGAGCGGCACTTTTTTACCTTTTCATCTAGGAGTTTTGCATATGCTTGGTCTATCTATCATCATCATATTTGGGATCCGATACTTTCTGGCGATGCTATACTTTTTCACTATCTTTTCGAGCATATTAGGAGCTGCGTCGAGCTGAGAACGAAGTTTAAAACAGCTTTTTTTGTCATAATATCAGGGCCTATTGTCATCGGGGAGTTTGCTTTCGGGGAAGGATATCGATTGATTGATATTTTCTTTGACGTACGCTCTGGATGATGCTTATGGCCGTCTTTTCCTTACCGCCCTTTATTTCTTGTCCTCTTGTTTTACTAGTTTCTATTCTACGCATTTTTTATTTTTTATTTTTTCTTCGGTATGATATCTGTATTATGCATAGAGGCGCTTCTGTTTTAGGTGGGCAAAATCAAATACATTGTGAACTGAGTTTATGTGGCCGTGGTCATCGTATGTGATGCTGCTTGCTTTAGAAGGGAGGGTGGTGCCTAACGATTGCACTGCGTCCAGAATCTCATCGTGTTGGTGGTGGTGGCTGTGCGTACCCGCCCGGTACTCCACCGACAGGCTCTCCGCATCGGTTTTGTCTCCGGGCTTGGTACTGGCTTTGGATGAGAGCAACCAGGTACCGCCGCACCCGGGAAATTGGTGGTGACCGCAGCGAGTGAGACACGGTGAAGAAGAGTCAGCGTGGCTTGGCGTGGTTTGCGGGTTGGATGCTAGAATGTTCTGCCAGTGCTCTGCTTAACCCTGCGACCCAACCCTGCGCCGAACGCCCTACTAACTTTCGGACCCGCTTCTCCTCCAACCAGCCAACCGAGAAAAGGGTTTGTCCCTTTCTTCTACCTCCCTGTTACTTTTTCTCCTCCACCACCTCCACCTTCCCTTCTGCCTTCTCCTCCTGTTCTATCGTCTCCCCGCCTTTATTCTGCTGTTTCCCAGCCTGTCACTACTCTCGAATTAGCCCAATCCTATTTTTTTTCTCCGCTCACTCCTCTGGCCAGTGTAGACAGTAGTGATTGCTCACTCTCTGCAACTAACGAACGAACCTGGCTGCCGCTCGCTCGTCGACCAAACAATACACGTTCGGTTTCAGCTTGATTAGTTCCCTTTCTTTGTAGGATGACTCCCTCAACGAGCCCTATGGACGTGGACCCTGAGACTCCCGCCGCCTCTTCTCCCAGCACCGCCCCCATCACTAACGGCGTAAATGGCACACACACGCTCCCCCCGGACCCTCCGAAGGAGGAGCTCGACGGCGAAGCATACAAGCAGGCCGGTAATAAGTTTTTCAAGCAGAAGGAATACATTAAGTCGGTTGAAGAATACTCTAAAGCGATAGAATGCGAGCCCGAGAACGGCACCTTCCTATCCAACCGAGCCGCGGCTTACATGCTCGCGGGGAAATTCCGCGAGGCTCTGGCAGACTGTGTGCTTTCCGACCGCTACAGTGTGAACAACCCAAAAACCCTCCTGCGGATGGCAAGGATCCAGGTTGCGTTGGGGAGGCCCGAGGATGCCCTAGAAACTTACAATCGTATCGTCCCGCCCCCAGCCGCAAAGGATAAAGCCCCAGCGGTGCAGATGTTGCAGCATCTCAAGTCCGCCCGGCAGAGTGTTTCATCCGGAACCCAGGGCTCCATGACGCTCTATGCTCTAGACCGGGCGGAGTCCGGGTTAGGCCCAGGGGTAGATGCTCCAAAAGAATGGAAGCTGCTGCGTGGAGAAGCCAATCTCAAGATGGGGACGCAGCACTCTCTGGCCGAGGCGCAGAATGTGGCTATGTCTTTGCTACGGCAGAACCAGCAGGACTCGGATGCATTAGTGTTGCGGGGACGGATCTTGTATGCGCAGGGCGACAATGTGAAGGCCGCAGCACATTTTCAGGAGGCCCTTCGGTGCGATCCCGACATGAAGCAGGCGAGGATATACCTAAAGCGAGCTCGGGAGCTGGAGCGGAAGAAGGGAGAAGGAAACGATGCGTTCAAAAAGGGCAATTATGCGAAGGCGGTGGGGCTGTATTCGCAGGCGTTGGGTGTGGACCCGGATAATAAGGGCACCAACGCTAAGCTCTATCAGAACAGGGCTGCAGCCCACTCAAAGGTAATCAAACCCCTGCTGTTACTTTTCTTCCGGCGGGGCTTGTGACTGACTTATCTTTGCAAACAAACAGCTCAAGCAGTGGACAGAAGCCATCTCTGACTGTGATGAAGCCCTCAAGCTCGACCCTTCGTACTCTAAGGCACGCAAAACCCGTGCCAAAGCACTCGGAGAGAGCGGGAACTGGGAGGAAGCAGTCCGTGAGCTCAAGGCAGCCTCGGACGCTGACCCAACAGATGCCACGCTGAAGAAGGAGATCCGAAACGCAGAATTGGAGCTCAAGAAGAGCAGGCGGAAAGACTACTATAAGATTCTAGGTGTGGAGAAGGATGCATCCGAGACCGATATCAAGAAGGCATACAGACGGATGGCTATCAAATTTCACCCAGACAAGAACCCAGACAACCCAGATGCAGCAGAGAAATTCAAAGGTCTCCTCCCTCCTCAATCGTATCACGTGACACGATATTGACCTCAGTAGACTTAGGAGAAGCATACGAAACCCTTTCAGACCCACAAAAGAAGGAGCGCTACGATTCCGGCGTGGACTTGCAGGATCCCGAGGATATGTTTGGCGGCATGGGTGGCATGGGCGGGATGCCTAGCCATATTGACCCGAGTATGTTCCATCCCAACTACTACCAATGTACCTGCCCACTGACTGTGCATTAGGTGTTCTGTTCAATATGATGAATGGAGGGGGCCACAGCGGCGGATTCCACTTTGGCGGCGGATTCCCAGGTGGAGCGGGAGGTGGTGGCGGCGCGAGAAACCGGCGTAGTCAAGGTCCGCCTGGTGGGTTTCAGCCCGGGTTCGGGTTTTAGAGTGTTGGTGGATGGTATTTTACTATTGAGGGGTTGTACTGCAGCAGCAGGAGAAGGAGTGGGGAAGGAGTAAAGAAGGCATTATTATGAATGAAACCCTCCGCGGATCTGGTCGGTTTTTTGTTTTCTTTTGTCTTTTTCTTTCCATCATCACGATTCTTTTGGGAGGCGTCTTCTATTACTTCTGTGTGCTTATTTTTCTTTCTTGCTTTTCTATTGTCTGGCATGAATTGGATGGTTTAGATAGATGGATGGATGTGCGAGCCTTTTTTTTCATGAACGAAATGGATATTGGGTTTGGGTTTCGCTTTGGCGGGGGCATCATATCATTTGTGTTCCTAAGGAGAAAGAAATAAGAACCACAGCAAGCAAATTCAATTCAAAGACTACTACACATCGACGGTTCAATATCATCCATCATCCATACAATTCATAGCAATTAACAAGCCACATCACTATCCTCCAAACAGCAAAAAAAAGCAAGGCGGTAAAATCTTTTTTCAGTTTATCAAGAGATTTTCAGTAAACCAAAATACAGCAGCAAAAGTCCAAAAAGCCACACAGATAAATTTGTTTTCCACCCAAAAAAAGCCATTGTACTCTAACGGTAGTATCCACTACCACTTGGTGGCGGCGGGGGTGGCGGCGGAGCGTCCCCACTGCTGGATGGAGGTGGAGGAGGCGGCGGCGCGGAACCAGATGGGGGTGGCGGCGGGGGTATACCGTATGCGGATGGTGGCGGCGGGGGCGGAGGAGCAGCGTAGGAAGCGCCAGGAGGAGGACCATATGCGGAGCTGTAACCCATTCCTGGTGCTGCACCTGGCGGAGGAGGCGGGGGCGCACCCCACGGCATGACGCCTGCGGCAGCGGGAGGTGGTGGCGGTGACTGCTGCTGCGATTGCCATGGTGCCGCGCCGGAGGGGCCCGAGGGCGGCGGCTGTTGCCATGGTGCTGCTGAGGGGCCGGTGGGAGCTTTTGGTGGGCCTGCGTCGCGAGGTCGGTTTACAGCCCATGGTGCGGGCCCACCGGTGGGTCCGCGCTGCCATGGCTTCAGCGGGTGTCCGTCTGGTCCTAGTTCTTCGGCGCCGCCGTAGTTGTCGCGGTAGGAGTCGGTGTAGCCGCCGTCGCGGGAAGGACCAGCTTCGATGCGGGCTTGCGGGCCAGAACCTTCGATAGACGGAGCGGAGCCGCCGAGTTCTTGCATCAATTGCTGTGGGGGGTTGTTAGTGATGGTGGGAGAGGGAAGGGGGTGGGTAAGGTACCTCGTATTCGCGGTCCACGGCGTCTCCATGCCCGAGACCAGCAGCTCCAGGTCTGCCGGGTGCGCCGCCGGGACGGTCGTTGCGCCAATTCTGGCCACGCTGGCGGTCAGGACAATCGCGTGCCATGTGGCCGGCGTTTCCGCAGACGCGACAGATGATGTTTGCGGTGAAGTTCCGTTGCTCAGGACAGTCGTACTTTCGATGTCCGATTTGTCCGCCTGGTTTGTAAATGTGAGAAAACTGAATTGGCATAGGAAGGGGGATGCGTAAACTTACAGTTTTGACAGGCCTGGTTTTCGTCATCACGGAGAGTACCGTTGAGGGCTGCAAGCTCTCTGAGCTGGTTACGCTTGAGCTCGTTCTGGCCTTCTGGGATGGAAGCAGCCTGGATAGCGTTAGTATGAACAAGTGGGTGAGTAAGTGGTGGGGTGAATGACATACCGTCTCAATAATATTGTTGATCAACTTCTTTGCCTTGTTAACTTTCTCTTCAGTATCTGCCATGATCAAGCAATGCAGATCCTCTTCCTGGTTAGAAGTGTGAGCAGCGTCGGAGCGTCCTTTGCCTTCCTTTACGGATCCCTTTCCACGAATAGCAATTTTTGCACCGGATTCTGTTTCCATTTTCTTCAAGGTGTTTCCACGGGGCCCAATCAGGAGACCAACTATTAGTGCCAACGAACAAGAGGGCAATAGGTTAGCAATGCAATCATCTAAACAGTTGGAAACAGCGGGTAAGTAGAACGGCCGGCGATTTCTTCGGGATATCAGATATCACCGATTGCCACTTCTTGGAGCTTGGATTTGGATGTAAGAGCAAAATGGTTAGGAGGGGAGTTAGTATACTAAAGTTAATCTCCGGATAGTCATTGACTGGCACATAAATTTTCTCTTGAGTCTTGGTGGGTCTCCTGTAATCACTGGGTGGGTGATAATTGGGGATAGTCTTCATCGCTTTGTCGATCAACTTGTGGCGCTCGTCCTCCAGACGTTTCCGGTAGCGATATTCCCGGGTGTTCACACGACGACCGAAGTTATCATACTGTGGAGCTGGTGATGGCGACCTACGAGTTGCACTGTCAGTTCCCGACATGATGTAGGATGCCATAACAACATACCTATCGCCTTCTGCCGGGACGCAGTCGTTGATCCGAAGCTTCTGCGATATCTCTTCGATGCGCAGATGTAGGGCGTACGCCTCGAGCTGTTCGCTAGTCATAGTCGCGAAAATGGCAGTCGGAAGACCCATCAGGCCAGCAGCCTTGTTGTCGGTCTGGTCTCCCCAGCGGTTCTTCTTCTTGCGCTTCTTTAGCCCCTCAAGGTCGGCTGCTCAGTCATCAGTATAGGGTTTCAAACGACACAACACGACTCGAAACTTAGCGGAAGGGATTATGGACTCACATCGAACCGGAGACCTCCCTCGCTTGTATCCTCCATCTGACGGCGAGTCTCTAGAAGAGTAATCGGCGGCAGATGGAGGAGGAGGAGTAGAAGTCTCGTTCGCGCTATCGCCGCCACCGCCAAAGCGACGTCGCGTGCCAAGAGGAATATTATTGGTACCGGTGATTCCACCGCCGCGGTAAGACATGATGGCGGATGTAAGATATACTGGATGAAGAGTCTTTGTTCAGTAGCAGTGTAATTAGGTAGTTGGAAGTGGCTGGCGATGATAGTGGTAGAAGGAGGCGATGAAGAGAGGCCAAGCAAGAAAGAGTACTCTAAGACGACAGGACAGGGGTGGCAAAGTAACAGGACCAACGTCGGATGCAGCACTTGGAACTGCCAAAACACCTTGGAAGCGAACAAGAATGGAATTTTCCGATTCTCGACAATGCAAAGCATTCTATTATATTGGCTTCATCTTCGCAAAGTCATCGCATCTGAGTGAGGGCTAGAAACGCTTAGTAACAGCGTTTCCCATCCCTGCAAATGCAGGGGCTGGATTTAGTAGCAAGTTGAGGCCACGATTCCACCAAAGAAAGAATTCCTAAAGGAGTCTGCCATCACGACCTCACAACCCCACGGCCACGATAGGGGATAGGGGAGACGACACATCTCCTCTCGCAGCTCCTGAACCAGAGCATACGCCCAAGAGTAGTGTACTTTCAACTAGACTGCTGCGTGTCTACAGTCTTTTACTCCTCCACTCCCCGCTGTCCTTTTGACTTTCCTTGAATAATCTATTCTGCATCATCGTCTGTTGGGACCGACCTCTCTCAACTACCTACCATTTACCTACCCACCACCTCTTATTAGCTATCCAGACACAACCTACCACTGAAAAGCTTGACCTGCCTCCGAATAGGCCTTCCTCGGCATCATGTCGACTGACTACAACTACGACGACAAGGTGTGTGCTCACTACCCGCCATTACCTTGTGCTCTGCGGCACGAATTTTATGCTAAACCGATCTTTCTCGTACCGTGCAGGGCCAGTTTTTCCCCTACTTCGTCCTAACCATCCTTTTGTTGGTACTAGTTCCATTATCATACTCTACCTTTGCTCCCAGTAAACGTTTGTAGTTCTCAGACTCAGTATTTCTTGCTCATCGAAGCTAATTGCAGTGTAGAGATCGGAGCTTCTAAAATACCTTTAATAAAAAGCTCTGGCTATAGTGCGCCGCAGTATGAGAAGGTGGAGGCATCGCGCCGTCGACAGGCAAAGAAGGAGCGGCGGCTGAAGCGGTTCACTGCACTTGTCCTTGGTTGGGTAGCATTTGGATATGTGTGTTATTTGATTGCTACAACGGATATAACCGTGGGCAAGATTTGGGACCCGTATCAGATCCTAGGAATCAGCACGGTATGCTCACTCTAAGCTCTCACCATTATGAGATGTAGCTGACAATAACCCATAGTCCGCCACTGAGAAAGCTATCAAGTCTCACTACAAGAAAATGTCCCTGAAGTTTCACCCTGACAAGATTCGCCCTGGCCCGAATGAGACCATGGATATGCTCAATGAGCGATTCGTGGAGATCACTAAGGCTTACAAAGCTCTGACCGATGAAGAAATACGAAACAACTACATTCAGTATGGCCATCCGGATGGCAAGCAGTCGTTCTCAATCGGTATCGCCTTGCCGACATGGATCGTTGCTGAAGGAAACACGTACTACGTTCTTGCTGTCTACGGCCTGCTGTTTGGTATCCTATTGCCCTACACCGTTGGAAAGTGGTGGTACGGAACCAAGAAGCACACCAAGGACGGCGTTATGGTCGAGAGTGCAGGGAGACTTTTCAAGGAGTATGACGAGGATATGAATGAGGAGAAACTGGTTGAAATCTTGAGCGTGGGCGAGGAGATCAAGGAGCTTACCGGCGGGGACCATGAAAAGGCGTGGGCAAATGGCGAGGATGCCACTATTGAAAAAAGGCTTGTTCAGGCTGGACTGCCTGAAAGGGAAATTAAGGCTCTAGCTAAGTACGACGGGTGGAGACGACGTGCTTTGGGATTGCTATGGGCCTATCTATACCGGGTTGACGTAGGAAGTGACACTTTGGAAAATAGTACGAAACCCGTCCAACCACGATTCTGTTCAATTCCTGACGAATTTATTCTAGTCAAACTGGATGTTGTACCTGCAGCTATTGCTCTCAATCGGGCAATTATATCCATAAGCTTGGCATTCGGAAACCTTGAATCTCTCCTGGCATCGCTTCATCTATCACAACGTTTCATCCAGGCTATCGCACCAGGTCACTCGCCACTTCTTCAACTCCCTCATTTCGATGAGAAGATTGTCAGAGCCGTTGAAAAAGAAGGTGGCAAGAACCACTGGACCGTCCAACGCCTCATGTCCATCCCAGAAGACAAGCGCAGAAAGCTCTGCCTTGGAAAAGGCCTTCTTTCCGAGCCCCAGTACCAGACTGCCATGACCTTCGCCCGTAACCTCCCTGCACTCCGAGTCGAAGCCGCATTCTTCAAGGTTTTAGGCGAAAAGCAAATCACCCCATCCAGTCTCATCACTTTCGTCGTTAAACTGAGAATTGTTCCCCCTGGAGTTACCCCTCCTCCTGTCGACCACAAGGACCTACTCGATGAGGACCCGGACGAGACTGACGTCGAAGCTCTCCTTGGACGCAAGGGTTCCCGGTGGTCCTCATCATCCGACAGCAGCAAACCCGACGCATCCAGTACCGATCTGGCACTCGCACATGCACCGTTCTATCCTCGAGACCACCATCCCAGTTGGTACGTTTTCCTGGGAGACATGCGACAGGGAAAGCTTGTCGTACCCCCCCAGCCGATCACAAGCTTCGATAAGAACCCCGAGAATTTTGGAGTCGTGACGGTGAAGATGCAGTTCCAGGCGCCGCCCTCGGATGGAGAGTATCCATTCGTAATGATGTGTGTTAGCGACAGTTACCTGGGCGTAGATACACAGAAATCGGTGACGCTTGAAGTCGTTGCTGGTGAAGAGGGCAGTAAGTGGGAAGATGTTGACGACATCTCTGAGCCCGACGAAGGTTTGTTCTTCTGCTCTTCTCGAGTTTCTCCCACGATACAATACTAATGACGGAAATATAGATTCGTTGGCGGGGCAGATGAGCGCCATGCGCGGTGCAGCACGGCCGAAGAAGGCGAAAAAGGTAAAGAAGGAAGATGAAAGCAGTGATAGCGACGAGGAGAGTGATACGGAGGGAGAGGCCGAGATTAGTGATACAGATACGGAGACGGAGGATGAAGCATAGTTATTCGAATATGTAATGCATTTTTGTAGGTCTTTTTATAAGCGTTTTCTTCTTTCTCCGATAGGTATTGATTTTTTTATACAAAATGGTTTGGTTTTGCGATGAGGATATTGATATTACATCTCTGGAAGGTGGGCCTGGGATGCGTAGAAACTGTTAGATTATCCTGATATTCTGGAGTGTGTGAGACTGATGTTGGTAGGTGTTCTCGTTTCCAGAGTTTTTCATCGCTCGCAAGCTCGCTCCTCAAAAGAGCTTGCGAAGTCAGCTGACGGGTGGTTTTCGAGTGCAGTTGGTAGGTGGTTTGAATGAGGTTCCGTTATTTTGGTTTACATGTACGCACATACTGTACAGCACTGCACTCTTTTCCTCCTCCTCCGCCGAGTGAGTGAACGTGCCATAACTAAGTAAATGGATTATCTGTTCCTATTCTAGCATCCCCTCAAGAGCGTCATGAGATAAGATAGAATAAACTCTGTAAAGTGGCGAGATATTCCCAACCCCCCGTATGAGGTGAGCGTTGACAATGAGGCCAAGGTCAAACATGCACCTCCCCGCCTACTACGTCCTCTCTACAACCCAACAAGATGTGACCTTCGCATTAGTGAATAGATCACGCAGCAGCGCAGCTCTAGCGTTTTTACATAAAATAAGCATATTGAAGACAGTTCTGATGCATTCCAGAAACAAAGTACTAGTGGCTCTCCGTGCTCTCGTAAACCAAACTTTGCAAGCACAGCGCTAGCGAAAAAGTGAAAGTCTGGGCACGAGAGCAGGCTCTCCGGTGCGAGTCCGATATGTTGAATTATCCCAACACCCCGGAAGTAGTCACTAGTTTTCCGACAGCTTAGTATTCAACCTTCCCCTGGTCACGGATTATCACTCGAAATTTATCGAGACTGGGCTTAAAACTCCCGGATATCTTCTTGTCTCAGGCATCAATGATTTGGCTAGCCTTAGGCTCAAAACTCTGGAGTGGAATACGTTATCCCGTATTCAGCATCACGTAGTGTATGCCAGGCTAGTGCATCTGAGTGACCAGTCGTGATCTTATCTTCAAACCTTAATCTACGCCAGTCAAACTTTAAAACTATGGCGTGGCACAGCGTGAAAACAAATTTCCCTGTACAGATTTGAATTTCAACCCCTGGATATACGTTGATAATACAGTGTGTGCGTACAAGTCATTACATCATATCTAGATGTCATTTTAGTTCCAGCCGAGATTATGGAGCTGTGGAGGCTATAGTTCACCCAGTTATATGGGTATGGGAAGTCTGAAGTAAAGCATGGTGTCTTCCACCGACCACACTGGGGTCAATCCCAAAAAAACACTGGGGGGTTGGTATATGCACTGGCTCCAATTCTCGGCCTGGTGACCTTTGTGGGATGGGAGTGTTGGACTTCCGACGGTTCTTCATTTTAGATTATGAACTGTGGCTGGCGAGGGATACGATCTTGATGGATGGTGAAGCTCTTGGCGTTGTGACAATCTAAGATTCCATAGTTCTTAAGGACGCCAGAGCACAACAGTGGATTGGCCTTGGAATTCAAGGCGATAACCGCTTGCATCCTTTCGAGTCAGCAATTCTACCAATGTAAGATCTTATCTACCTGCCTGGTCGCCGAGGCCTCATTTTCAGTATGCTTCCGGAACTCCTCTTGGACCTGATTAGAGTGAGAGAATCATGTGCGAACTGACTTAAGACGGACGGGGAGTTTGAGCTAACTAAAACGAGAGCTCTATCAGCAGTGGTGATATTGGAGAGATTCCGTGGTAGGTAAAGGCACTTATAGGTATGGGATAGTCAGGCGTTTACAGCACATGGGCCAGAAACAATTCCAAGTGAATATCACCTAGATCGTAGAACGGCCTAGATGATCATTATTGTAGTGAGGGATATTTGCACACCAGTATACTCCGCCTAATGCTTATACCCACAAAGATTAGGAACTAAATTTCCAGATACGTCTCGGGCTGTACATTCCAATGCCCAGACTCAGATCTAGAATGTAAGCATCTCAACGCCACAACGTCTTACAAGAATGTGCCGCTACATACAACAGGAACCTCGTATGGCTAGGTTCTAGGGATAAAAAGATCTCTACGGAAGAGGGATTTCCCTTACACACCTACCGGATGATTTCAAAGTTAGGTTATTCATTGTGTAGATAGAAAACTGCAGAGATTTACCTAGCCACTACAAGCCTCCGTTGTACAGCAATGAAGAATAGACCTGCTTCCTAAATACTCATGAAATTTTAATAAACGCTACTTGTTCTAGCGCGTCTAGTTTAAGGGTAACGATTGACTCCTGGTGTGCCTGCTTGACCTGACGTCTTGCAAAGCCAATGATATTCCTGGTACTATGGTGCGCAAACAGCTGAGCCGAGCTTATAGTGGATAAACTCAGATGCTGATTATCTCTGCATATTCGAGTGCGAATCTACGGCGTCTCTGCTTTATGTACCGCAGAAGGCTGGTACCCGCGTCCAGCCCTTGGTAATTCTATTGATACTCTCCCGGCGCCTATTGATTAGTGCATATGGACCATCACAATCACGCGTTACGACCCGCGGCAAAAAAGTGATTCATAAACTTCCCTGGCCACTACTAAAAAATCTTGGGAATATTAGAAGGAGCTAGGCTGTATACGGATTACTCGGATGCGTTTCTTTAGACGCGCCTGGGCTGTCTTCGCGGGGCAAAAGGTGGATTGCGAGTGGGGATATAAGGTTGTGTTGTACTTAAGGTCGTATCATATAACCCACCAGTAGAGTTTCCATGTTTACCGCTTACCACCACCGGATGTGGGGGCTTTGCCCGACGGGTGATGCGCCATGATCTTGACTGGTTTATACTCATGTGCCACATTGATATATAGCGTGGTTACGCGTTGTCGGTTAAACTTCCCGCGTGCTGTGAGCAAGTGAGTCTGTCATACGAGGTGGATGTTTCATTGGTGTTTCGGGGACGAGGCGGAGCAGATGGGTGCTTGCAGGATTATACCAAGGAAACGTACGAAGCACTAGAATTGCGAGTCCGAGTTTGAAGTGGTTAGTACGCCTTGTATTATGACTTCCGGTACATATATATGTTTCCCTTGGATATATGGAAGACCAGAGCGGCGGGCTACCGGTACGCGAGAACGTATGAAATGTATGTATAAGCACATTCCCACTGAGTATGTGAATCGGTGTAGTACTATGTAGGTTACCTTATGATATGGTCCAATGCAATACATGCAGCTTGCATACCCGACGTTAACTTCTATTTGCCTTAACACTCTGGAGCGAGATGGCTAGGCAAATACTGACGGCGGACAAAAGTACCGTACGGTAAGTGACCCGACGATTATTGAGTGACATCGAAATTTTTGACTACCCATTCGCCTTTATGGTCTTGGATGCAGTACGCGTAGCCGTTGATGATCGAACCCGGGAGCATCATCACTGGATTGACCCCGGCTACTGTTTGGTCACATAGTTTGTCCGCGTACGTCCGTCGGAGTTAGGTGGGTTGAGCAACATATATATTCAGTCCCAGCGTTAGGATTACACAGCATGGAACCGCCGATACTCCACATTCCACCACATGGGAGGCGTGTTGTACATGCGCAAACGGAGGAAGCTATAAATGCGGAGATATATACAACTACTTTATATCCTGCTGCTTACATATCCTCTCAGATATGTTCAGTAAGCAACTACAAAAATCCGACTACGGCTCTCCGATCGGCCGAGAAAATGTCCGTTGACAAATACATCGGAGGAATGTTGGCTCTATCTATATTACCCTCCAATCCACCACTTAGCAGTGAATTACGACAGGACCGCGCGGTCTTGTCTTGCCTGCAGCTGGTGATCATATACGGATATATACATGGAAATAAGAAGTGACTCTCTCTAGTGGATATAACTATCGTCATCTATAAGCTACATGAGTGACTAAGTGTGAGTCCACCTATCGATCGCCCGATTGCGACCCGATAAACCTACTGGCAATTCGGAAACTCGCTTCAAAAGCGGGGTAATTACGTTGCGGAGGAGTTTTTTTTTTAATATAAGGCTCTTCGTTCGTTAGGATCCAGCACTGTGGGTCCTACCACTCCCTAGGCCCTGGGGATATTGCATGCATGCATGCGTTAATATTGTCCAGACCTCAGCCCACGCATTAGGTTCAGCTTGGAACTTTATTGTCAAAAATCCGGTCGACGGCCAGTCGATTGTGCCCAAGTGGATCACTATAGTCTCGGAGTGTAATACAGGGTACTAGTTCGAATTCCCGATTGCACTTTCAGCCCTGCCTCAGATATACAAAGCAATCCTCAGAGGGAATTGCCACATGTACCTCGGCGATCTACCCTGGTATGGGCAAAATCGGAAAACCACGCGCGTCTGCAACTTGGGGAGGAGGACTGAGACAAAAAGGTGGAAAATACGATCTTGTTGACTGGTCAAAGCTCCCATATAAATACTTTATTTCAGCCAATCGCACGCAACTCAGCTCGAAAACAAACAAAAATAGCCACTCCCATCCCTCTCCAACTCCATTTTAAGCAGCAACAGAACTCAGCCCAGAGTCCTCCGCCGCAGGAACACAACCTCCACAGCTGAAGCAGAAGCCCTTATCAGCTCGGAAAGGAATCTAGGAATAGTAATTGTAGAAGACACATGTATTATAAATGCAGGAAAGAAAGTATCATAGACTTTGAATTACTCCGTCTTTTTGGTAGCTTGTGCAATTTGCATTTCAAACTTCAGTGGGTGTTTTATTCGCCCTTTAGTAATGAAGCCACATATCAACTCAGTACAGTTGGAAACCTGATAAATCAAAACGAAGTATACAACAACAAAGACGGATTAATCCAATGTCTACAGTAGGCACCCAGTGTTACATGAAGTCGCATTTCGGAAAATCGCAGATGTCGCCCTTGTTGATGATCTTGCACTTATGACGCACATAATCTTCAACCTAAAGACCTGATATGTTCTCATGAAATCGTAGCCTAATTAATTCAATGTGTGAATCTCGTGGTGTAACTCGACAAAGTACTCCATATCCACCCAGTCGGTCAACTTTGACCTCCTACCTCGGCATTACCAGTTTCTGGAGTCTGATGGAATCAAAGGACCGTCCAAATTCTGGTTAAGTGGCTCCTACATGAACAAACGTCTGAAAAAAGATTTCTAATCATGGTCTTTTGGAAATCTGCTTAGTCCCATGCCGGGTATAGAGAGAGCGGGTAATTCGACCTTGTCTTCGCGTATACAGTATAGCGGTAGATAGCGGAGCGACTGGCCGTCCATAAGAATGACGTCGTACCCATCGCTTACAGGTCGATGAAGGGACCTATCCGTCCGCGTCAAAGATAGTAGAGTCCTTGTCGGGACTGTTTTCATGTATGGATTGCTGGCAGAGCGAAGGTGCGTATCTCTAGAAGCTGTAAGTATACAACTTGAACAATAAGTCTACAGAAGGAACCTACACTTGAGCCAGGTGTTAGCGGCCGACGTCCTCGAAGAAATCAAGCTTGGAGTAATCCTTGTCGTTAGCTGAAGATGGTGTGTAAGTCACCATCATTGATGCTCCTGGGGGGTTGACAAATCGGTGTCGATGTTGGTCTTGCTGATCTGTTTTGTATAAGTGGGTTGCGAGTCTGACAACACAGTCCCTAGAGTAAATAAATTAAATATAAAAACCCGAATTAGGGAAAAGTAAGAAATCCCTACGCCACTGCACGATACGCTCTCGATCCATGCACGCTCTTCCATCACCAGGGAAGAACCATACCTCGGCGATGTGACGCCTTGCGTATTGTGCGCACGGATCGAATGATTTGAAATTGAAATTTCGATTGCATAGCCAGCCATATAAACATTCCCATCGGGAGATATCGTACCAAACTCATACACAAAACAAATGCATAAATACAATGGTTTCGGAATTAGGAAAAGTAAAGGAAATAAATAATAATCCCTACGCCATACCCAACCCAGCTCATGCACCTATGCAACGCTATTAACACAACCCAAGCCCAGCCCTATCTAAGAAGAGAAAAAAATGATTAAATGAAATTGAAATGATGATGATGTGATGTATATAGTACAATTCCGTGGTTGGGTCTACCATCCAAACGATTCCGTATGCAGATACACTTCCTCGCGTTCATCGCTGATCCAGATATCGTTCTGCATCTCTGCGACAGCATTCGAAACATCAACTTTCATACTTGGCGGTCCGCAGACTACACACAAATTATTAGTCTCCATCATGCACAGAGTAGTAGTAGGAGACAAACCATAAACACAAGTCCTCTTCCCGAACCCATCTGACCATTGTCTCAGCGCAGCCCTTAGCGGGGGCCGACCAAACTCTAGCAAGACCTCATCACCAATTGGTGGCAGCTTCGCCATCGCAGGACTGCTGGGAGATGTCACGGTGGACTCATCCATTGTCAAAGCGTGGGGCTCAGATCCTTCTTCTTCGTCATCATCATCATCCACGTCGTGACCAAGCTCTTTCCGCATCGCGAGCACGTTCATCTCATATTCGCGCTCGTCGGGGATCTCACGGACACCGTGCAGCGGTTCGGCCTTGATGAACATGGGTGTCATTGGCGTGGAGGGGGTGCGCGGTGTGCTTGGCCATGAGCGGGTGGCAGAGATGGGGAACGCGGGAAGTGGAACGGGGGTTTCTTGCGTCACGAAATATTGGACTAGCAGGCTGTTGCGGGGCATAGTACGTGCGATCTTCGAGATCTCGTCTTTAAACCATTCGAAGGCGTCTAGATATAGTGGTTAGAAATATAGATGTCAGATGGGGGGGAGAGTTACCAAAGTGCTTGACGGTCCAGATGATACGGACGTCCCGTGTGACTGCCTCTTTTGCTCGGATCTTTGTCGCCAGCTCGTGGAGATGCCCAATGATTGGGGTGATCCCGGAACCACCGGCAATCAAAACAATGGTTTCGAATGATTCGAGCTTCCGTGCTAGACCGCCGTATGGCCCATCGAGGTAGGCGCGGAAGGAGTTGTCCGGGTCTTTTCGTGAAATGTCGAATACTCGTCGAGTAAATCCTTTTTGCGGCTTGAATACCAACACCAGGTCGTTGTATTCACCCTCCGGCTTTTCTACAGCGGAGGCCACGGTAAAAGGATGATTGTCGAGTGGGGAGATGGAAGGAATGCGGATAAAGACGTGTTGACCAGCCCTCCATCGCATCGTGGTTGGGATAGTGATTTGTACGCCGTCATTGGAGAGCGGGGTGAAGTGTGCTTGCTCACCGGAGAAGGCCCGGATGAAATTGGTGCGAAAGAAGAGCCGGTATATAAGACATCCAACCCAGATGCCGAAGGCTGCAAAAAGGTAGTGCCAGCTGGTAAGCATGTTGTTGCAGTGCCAGAACATCAGGCTGATAAAGCCTACAGCAGCCGTGATGTGGATGTGAACGAAGAATTCATAACACAATCTCCTACAAGCTGGTTAAGATGGAATTTGATGGCGATGGAAAGAGATGTACCTGATCGGCTTCAGCGACGCCACGCAGAGCCAGAACAAACATGCAAAAGCCCCAACGCCGTTCCAGTACACGATGTTCGACATAAACTTAACCTTCAAGTCGCTCCAGCTGCCATTCACCACCGGCTCCACGAGAAATGGGATGGCATGGATAATGCTCAAAAAGCCCATCAACAATCCCAGCCACCGATGCAGCACATTCAACTTCTCATGTCCCACTCCAGTCACCAAACTCACCAAATTCGCCTTCATCCCAAGTGCAACCACAAATGGAATCATAGCTACCGCAATCATCCCAGCTCGTCCAGCAAGCGGTGGCGGTCCAAGTTCCGGCGACCGAGCATAATATGGGCGCTGCACAAACACATAGAGCATCGGATACGAGAAACCTGCAACTATCAGACTGCTCATTCCGATCGATATTTGCGCGGTTCGCGACCATCGATGGTATGCGAATGCGCGGGCATGTGTCGTTATACGATCATACGTGCTGCGCCCCGGCATCTTCATTCTCGCCCCAGTTTTGTTGCGGCGATTTTGTATGCTAACATAGAGGCGGCGCCGGTCGAGTCGGATATCGTGGTAGTTGAGGAGACCATAAATCACCAGGATTCCCATGATGAAGAGGACCCATCCCCACGCATGGACGTCGCCTCGTCGCCATGGCCATTTTAGTCGGCTTTGGTAGAACTGTAGCTCGATATCGGTGGTGTTGTAGAGGTCTTGGTTGAGGATGCTCGGGTTTGGCTTGTAAACCGGAATATCCGACATCTTGGTGAATGTGTGTTGATTTATTCTCTAGTTCACCCTTCCAACGTGACCTCAAACCAGCATTGGATTTTATCTGCGGTGCGGAGAAACGAGTGGAGTGGCGGGTAGGCGCAGATATGTAGTTTCGCTGTCGTTCACAGGTGGCGGACAGGAACGAGGGCCCGCTGCATAGATATATCCGTCCAGGTGCTACCGCTGCATGAACGGTGATGTGCGAGGAGGGTGGCGCGCCCGCAGCCTGTTTTTCTCTACGCTCACAGAACCAACAAACAGTGACCGCGTGAGCGCTAGCTTCCTTGGTAGCATCACCCATGCCTCTTGCCAAACCCTGCGTTCTTCACCTCTGTTGTGGTGTTGTGTTCCCACTTTCTTGGCCGTCAACTTCCTCCCCTCTTCACCAACACGAACGAGGAATGGTGCGTCTGGAAGCTTAGCCGTTTAGCGAGTCAACACGGACCGTGGTCCCCTGCAGGCTGTCGTTGCGTTAGCATGGGCGCTTAGAGGCGCAGAGCACCCTAACTTGGGTAAGTGCTGAGCGTGAGCAGCAGCAAGGAAGACCAACGGACCGGGAGTTAACTCCATCTTCTCGAGCCCCAGGTATGATGCTGATAGTTGATAGTGCTGATATGTATTCCATGTACTCCTCGTGCGCTCCCTCGGCGGAGAGCTCGGTGATACTCTCTGTTACAAAACTGTCGAGGGTGTCCCTGGAGCAACTCGGTGACGACCACTGAGACCGGGGTGCTGGGATCCGGAGCCCGAGCTCCAACCAACGTGATGAGAAATTATTCTTTCCGCGGGTGTGTGCAACATTACAATTCGGGCGAAAGATGTGCATGAACGAGGTACGCAGGCAGGCCAATAAGATCTCAGCCCTGGCTATATGAGTGATGGAATGTGATAGATATCGGCTGTTGTACCAAACCAACCACACAAGACACCGGCGACTTGACACCTGCCGCTAGGCAAGTAGCTTCCCCGCTTCTGCTTTTCAGAAGGCATGATAATGGAATGGGGGAGAAGCTCCGACATTATGGGCATATTCAACGTTTGCTTTTGCGGAACAGTGCCGCTGCGTTGCAGCGCTGCTCATTTCGACTTTTGAACATTCCCGCTCGGAGCATATCGACATTCCAAACGCTTTTATTGGTCATATGCAGTCGGTCAGCACCATACAGATCGTTCAAAAGAATCCAGAATTTGGACTGACTTCCTAGCAGTGTTGCGGAAACAAATGCAACGGCGGCAGGTGCAAAAACTTAGCAAAAAGTGCTCTTTCTGGATGTTAGCACACAGAAATCTGCCGCACATCCAGAGATGGACCCACATTGACAACCAAGATGTCCCCTCCCCCCCATTCCCCGGATACAGACATTTTCGTCGCTTAATCTACTTCGCCGTTGGATCACATACCGTAGGCTTCTCAGGCTAATCGTGGTGTACCTGTAACTCACCAACATACTTCATATTCGCAGCTCCGGTTCGTTCGCTTCAAGATTCAGGATTCAGTAACAGGATAAATGTACAAGGAACCCGGACTCGGCATCGCATCCCTTTCTTCAGGTTATGGTTGGCGGGGCTGGAATTGGCGTGGGGAGTCTCGGCGGTGAGCAAGCCTATCACGCGCTTAGAAACCCCCCGTCTGTAGACCCCAGCTTTTTCTACCAGTTGGATGTTAGAAAAGACAAATTCGACTATTCGTCTCCTGAAATCATCTGCAGAGTTGCAAAGTCACAAGAGATGCAGGCACCTGAAAAGTCTACTAATTCCCTCACAGGCTACATATGCTTCAAATCCAAGCCATGAAACGGACTTCATCCTCGTAGATGTCCTTTCATTCTTTCCCGGTTGTTTGCAAACAAAACGAAATGGAACGTGCAGTCCAAGAGCTGAAGCGCGATAAGGATATCTCTCCATAGTTATTACCTGTGCCGCCCGTTGCTCCAATATCATATCATGCAAGTTGCTATTGCGTATCACTGGCGACAGATCCCATCGCGCCATCTTACTAAAGAGAAATAGGTTATGATGTCGTCCATAAACCAACTCAACACGAATCTGAGACCGCCCACCCTCTCTCTACCAATTTGGGAGGTATAGTACTAGTACATCTGGTATTTAGAGTTATCGTATTTTCCTACACGTAAAAATTATTCCTTTTTTTTTTAAGAAATATCCGCTTCAAGGGGTTAAAAGTTTGGACTTCGAGGGTTTTTGTAAAGTAGTGGAGTTGATGAAGGATAAGTAATGATAACCATTTTGTGCTTTATCAAAGTAAATAGTACCACCAAAATAAGTCATAAAATGGACTACATCAACAAATAGTTTGTTAGTTACACTTAGAGTTAACTAAGGTTGATTATAATGACCTTTAAGATAACGTATCAGCCATTTCTCTCAACAACTTTTCAGTCATCGTAACAAGACTCGTAGCACGATGGATCCAGATGGGTACAGATACTTCTATACTTGGTCGACAAAGTGCACTTAGACTCTCTCACTCAGCGATGCGACCCCGTAGCTTCTAATCGAAATCCTGCTGGCTCGATTTATCATGATATCAGCTGAATTGAACCATCGCAACGCGTCTCAGCGCAACAGTGAGGCTATGTCTGCAGCCAAGGATCTGCAGCTCGTCGATTATGGGCATCTCCTTTCTTTGTTTCCTACCCGCGCGCGCGCGCCTCCGATCGGCACACCACCACAATTTTGTGCTTCTCCGGGTCGGCATACCGAGAGACCTTAAGAACTCACTTTATTATTTATGAGGTGGAGCTTGCACTTTGCGCGCGCATAAGATGCATATGCATATCGGCAGCGCCAGTGATGGTGGTGGTGGATGGTGGGGTGGAGAAAAGAGGAAAAGATCCCGTTCCGAGGTCCGATCCAACGTGGTTGCAGCTGGAAGAAGCAATTAGACATTGTGGCGTACAGTTATTTGTGATTTACTAACTTTATGTTGGTTAATATACCCGCCTTGGTTGTTGTTTGCTCGTGCTCGTGGGTTATATGTAGATTTAACGATTCAAGGAGATTTTTGTATTCCCCGAAATATCCTCGTGCGAGTATAGGGGCGGGTGTTTGTTCTAGATCATAGAAGCTTTCTAGAGCTTTACAAAGGCAAGTGAGATGAAGAATGTGGCGCTTTACTAATGGAGTTGAGTCGAGCCGACTTTGCAAGACTGAATACACGGGGTGATTTCTTATGACCAATCCCAAACCCTCGTTTTCAACTTCTAACCCTCCGCCTTTTTCTTCCCGTAAAGCTCTTCGTTACTAACCACCTTCTCCATATACACATACCCGCCCTCCTCTACCACCACACCACAATCAGCCTGCAACACCCAAATTTCATCTACTCTTACCTTGTTTCGCTACCCTAAAGCCCGCATGCTTTTCATACATCCTCTCCGCACCCCCCGTAATCAACATCAGTCTCCTCAGTCCCTGGATCTGCGGCAACTCCATGAGACACTTCACTAGCCACCTCCCGAGGCCCCTACCCACCCTCAGCATCTGAGCATACCGCACGGATATACATATACCCACCGTCCCTGGAACTCATTCTCGATATAAACATCGCTCATATATGCAAACTTTCCCCTTGTTAGCCCCTAATATCTTTTTATACCCAACAACCTACCGTTGCATAATCGGTAATCCACCGCCCACCTCCCACCTGCTTCGTCTCCCCAGGAATGGAAATATCATATACCCCGATAAACAGCGAATTCTTGATCCCCCGCTCAACGATGGAGAACGGCATCCCCTGCCCCCAGTACGACCGCGTCGAGATGTAGTCGTGCACCGCGGGGATGTCGAGGAGTGCGGGATCGGTGGAGAAGAGAAAGGAGGGAGCGAGGTGAGAGGTGAAGAAGGCCATGAGATGGAGGTCATGTTCATGGACACGTTTTTATACCAGGACGTATGCCGCTTGACGTTGTCGTGAAACGGAGTTTGGCGGTGGTGGGGACTCCGACGGGGGTTGTGGATATACGAGAGGATGGGGTGAGGATAAGCACTTGTGGTGCAGCTCTTGGGAAGCGGTGAGGATTTCTCCGGATGGCTGCGGTGAGTTCTTTCCCGGGTTGGTATGATCTAGATCATAATGTCGGTGTAAGAGTACCGCAACCAAGGGTTGGGATTTAGCTTTTTCTCTTGGAATGGCGGAAATTGAGAGACTAAACGGATCAATAACTAGAAGGAGGAGATACGTGGTTGATATCGAGGTGGGGGGATAATGGTATCAAGATCACGGACCAGCACTCGGGATATGTGGTGACTTTCTTGTTGCATGAACCTGACCGAGCTGAGCTTCAGCTGAGCTGATGTCAAGGCACACAGCCGGTAGGGCATAAGGCACCCAACTACCTTGTATATATCTCGAGTCTTTCTCCTGCTCTCCAGTCTCTGTACCTAAGTCTATTCACACGGTTCTCCCCTTCCATATTTCAACATTTCTGCTCTCCTCCCTAAGCCTCTCGTTGATACACATCATTCCTACCATATCTGAACACTCCCCGCATGACTCGCACTGTTTTGATAGAAGACCACTTTGCTCCCCTCTTAATCCATCAGTTGAGTACATTCACAACGGGAGGTAACTCGGCATCTAAAAAAAAGACTCCCGAGTGTTCTACCCCAAAGATAGTAGAAGGTGCAGATGGCCTCAATCACCCGTGAAATTTGAATTAACGGGTAGTCCAACGCAGTACTCAATAGACCAGTCCCTTAGTAGTGAGATACGCGAATTCGTGTACAAACATCCACAGGAAATAAAAACCCTCATGAGGCCAAAAACTGATTCAGCCGGGATTTGAACCCGGGTCGGGCGCAGGATGCATCGAGTGATGGCAAGCGCCCATGATACCCCTACACTACTGAATCGAATCATACTTTATGAAGGCTGTAGTCGTATTTATCGGAGCTTACGCATGTTCAACTTTGATCCCAGATTGGATTAACAGAACTCCACCTCGCCTATAGAAATCTGTTTTGCCAATTCGTTACAGTCATTTTCTAAACCGAGTTTTGAGCTATTGATACCGGCAAAATGAACCTGTGGACTGGCGGGCTCCTCAAGCGGTTTGGATGCAGTACGGCGGTTCGACAACGCAGGCTGGATTTAAAACTAAAGTCTCGTATACGCCGCTAACTTAGGCACAACTACAGTCGTTTCGGAATCTTCATCGATGAGAAGCGGCATTATTCTGACTATAAGAAGGGTGAGCTGAAGTCCAGGAAGGGCAAAGGGGAAAGCAAAGGTCCGCAAGACATTGTAACCAAGCCGGCTCAACCGCATGGTTTCTCGTTAGTATGGATGCTAAAATCTATGAGCTGTCAAACTGAGACGGCGTACAGATACTAAAATTTATACGGCCCCGTACGGACTACAGCCATGGGCGGTGCTTTTAATACGTAACTTGTTATTGAAATTGTTAGGAACAGTTGGACTGACTTGTCTAGGCAGTGTTAAATGCCACACTCGAGTTATTCATAGCCTTAGCCAGTCGCTCTGCTACTGCAGATTTGTTTTATAGGCCTTTAAGAAATTCATTCAGCTGTTGGAAGAAAGCGAGTTTGATGTACCAGCGTCTAATTGCTATGGTTGTAAAGGGAGTTATTTCATTTGATAGTGCCTGGGTGCACCGGTTTGGAACTTGATGATTGGCATTGTGCGAAGACAGTGAACTAGCCCAAGGTGTACTGAGAAGTTCACACAATGGTATGGTTCTGTTGAAAGACTTTAATGTCTTAGTTGAATAGCATCTTTCTCTGCATGTTGTGTTTTAGAGTCTGCTTTGTGGCTTGAGGATTCAATTGATGCTCGTACTATTTAGCTACCCTGCTAAGTTGTCTCTCACCTCCCGCCCGTACTCTATCGCCTTGTCTTGTTTTTGCTTCTCGTCTTAACAGTCTCACCGACCAACAAACAATATCCTCTTCTAGTTCCTGCCCTGCCCGTTACACCCACCTCAGCGCAAATAAAATACACTCTCCACAGGCCCACAACGGCCACCCACCTCGTCCAGCCTATTCGACGATTTCGACTCACCGACACTGTCTTACCGGCGATCAATCCTCGAAACATCAGCGGCCGATTTGCTGCCGGAATTTTCCCCAACTGTATTCGTGGGACAGGCATCGGGTTCCATCTCATCCGCATTGACAATAGTCCTTAATGGGCTTTCCCACAACGGACAATTTCTCCTCCGCATTCTCTCCTCGAAAGTTCCGTGGATCACACGAGACTGAGCTCTAACACCCTCCCTTTGGGGCGATGCCGATCCAAGTGAATCGAGGCATCTACCGCAAAGACTGGGGAGGAACACAGCAAGTGGTGGATTAATGCAAGAGACTTGGATGTCTGCGGGGTAAACACACTGGCATCGGTATACGCTGAAGACGATGTTGGCATTCATGGTTTGGTTGTCTTGTGATGGACGATGGATTTGTGCGGGAAGTGCTTTATGGAGTGTACCGATCCATTTGAAGAAGTTCAAGTTGCCAATTACCATAGATTCTCATTTAGTTCATGGTGAGCAGTGTGATACTTTAGATGAAAATAGTTCTTTGTTTGGTTGTCTACTGTAGGAGCTTTGTGCGCAGCAATGATTCATCTATATATATATCTGTATGACGGAGCTCGGGCATGTCCACAACATTCCCAGAGTAGGTTATCTACTTATATGGAACAGTGTTGACTTCGCTGCATTGGGTGCAAATCGCCAGCATCTTTTCCCAGTACAATAACGGAGAATGTATCATCATCGGTATAGACATCACGTGTATGCACCATATTCCGAGACTATATGAACTCATGAAATCGCCAACTTTCCTTTTTGGCAATAAATAGACTTTGGTTAGGTTTGAGGTTCTCATTGATATTTAGGGTTGATGTCGAACTCAAGCCCTAAGAAGCTGAGGTCATTGCTGGGGGGCACAAGGTGGACTTCGGAGAATTGATACATAGTACACAACAATCTGTCCATGAGAATCAGCTCTTGGGCTCAATTAATATATATGGTTGCTTGATGATGGTGTGGGGGAAGATAACAAAAAGCGGTAACAGGTTTTAGGCCTATAGCTTGTTTTTATAACGCTGCAGGTTCAAACCTGGTCCTTGGTGTCATCTGAAGTCTGCTCAGCTAAGAGCTCGCTTCTTATTTATCCGATGACTTTGCGCGATCCTGGTTCACTGAACTCCGAACCTTGCAAGGACTTTGGAATGCAGTCGGTGAGATATGGCAACTGCATATATGTTTCGCAGGACTTAGGCCAGCCCTCTTCCAAGGGTGCATTTTATGAACTATTAGTAGCTACTGAGTACATAATTAAGTGGATAGAGTGCAAGTGTGAACGGTCTGCCAGCCCGGTTGGGACAAGCTTCTGTATCTAACAGCTGTCAGCGGGTGGGACAGCGGGGGCGTTCCCGTTGGTCGATTATACCTCGGAAGTTCATATAAGGTTTTGACCGTCAACGCCATGCTGATTTTCCTTCGGTGTTCATATCATATAATCTGACGCTATCCAGTCTTTTTCGTTGCATTGCTAGACGCCAGATCGACACCTTTAATTCGTCTGGTCCGAGCACTGCGTAATACGCTTGCGTGGAGCTGTCAGCAAGGGGGGAAGGATTCAACGAAACACGTGCCTGCCCCTGCTTAAGGCCTTTGCCTAGCATTTAACCGTAAAAGCGCTCGGACTTCAGTGCATGTTGAGATTCCCGCGGCAATAGAGACTGTGGGCCCCCAGCAAATCTAAGTGGGGATTCTCGCGCTTGGCCGCACAGCTGCTGGAAGGTCTATTGTCGATCACACTATTAACTGGCTAAATCAGTGAGAATTATCGACGTGAAATTTGGATATGCTGCGGGGCCGTGGTCTCTAATATAAGGTTTCCTTACAGCCACCAAAGGTACCTTCCCCTAACTAGCACCTGCATACTTAAGTAGGTACTAGGCGGCTACCATCAGACCTAATGCTAGGCAGCGTATTATTGTTGATTGTAATCGGCTGTGTTGCCCGCGTGCGAGACCCTTTGAGTATCAATTTGATGGGGACGCTCCTGCAGTAGGCTATCAGTGAAACGTGGGGACAGTGGTCATAGCAGGGTTCACCTCGTCTAGACGTATTGCGTGAGAAAGAAAGCTATATAAACTGCTGGAAGGTCGTCTGTGGTTGGACTCACTAGCCCGCCTCCACTTCTTCCCTACTACTTATCACATATTAATAAACATGGCAGCAGTTGCACTCCCTGACTTCTTGCTCGACCCTAACACCGTCCTAAAAGATGGTAGATCTCCCCCCTCCTCCCCCCCTACCTAACTCCATGCTAACTAGCCCTCAGAAGCCGAATGGCGCTACAAAAGGGCTCCAGATTACAGCGCTACCAATGCCACATTTGAAACCACCAAGTCCACAAACTGGGCTCCAGACTCGATCGAATTCCTTCTCCAGAACCTTGTCAAGAACTGGGAAAAAGAAGCCTCTTTCAAAGTCGACCCGAAGGAGTGGCGGACCATCTCGCAGGACTCGTATGAGTTCCGCCTCAACGGCGGACCCGCCTTGACGGCTGACGATATGTTGAAACTCGGAACCTACAATGCTCTGATTGGCGAGCACGGTGTCAAGGGTGTCTACGAAACTACTGCTATGGACTTCTCGAAGAGCCACAAGTTATTCAAGGGTGCTATGAAGGTGTTTAACTGGGAGGTCCTGGAAGTGCTCGGGGGTCCGCCAAAGGTTAGCATCAAGTGGAGGCATTGGGGTATGTATAATTCGCTCTCTGCCCCTGACCGCAGATAACTGATACACTTGAAGGCGCTATGACCGGGAACTATAGAGCTGAGCTCTCTTCCGGACGAACTGTCACTGCGAAAGCTAGCGGCAAGGTTATTGAGGTGTTTGGAGTTACAGTAGCAGAGGTCGACGATAAATTCCGGATCAAATTCTTGGAGACTTTTTGGGAGCCGGATCAGATGTTTAGACAGCTGATCAGTGAGGGACTTCAGACCAATGATGATCAGGGATTAAAGGAAGGGGAAAAGGTGGAAGAGCTGGTGGCTGTGGAGGGTGGATCCAGATGCCCGGTTGCTCATTGAGGCTATCAGCGTCCATCGGGAAGATAATGAGTTAAAACTGTAATGTATGTATGCCAAGTACGCTCTATCAATATGGGTGCTCTCAGTATTTCGTGCAGACAAGGAGAATCATGCCCATGGGACATAACTCCACGCCTTACTCTATTCTGGCATTGCCGTTATTTACTCATATAATATTGAGCATCCGGTACGGCCATTCGTGAGTGAAAATCAAGGATCTATCCCAGAAGGCAGCTGCAGTGATACCTGTGATACTCGGACACAGGGGTGAGGCCGTAAGACCATGGCTACACATACCAATTTTGGGTACTAGCGAGTGATGAACTGTGGGTTGATTTCTTCCGCTCTGCTGTATGTACCGAGCGTGATTGCTTCGGACGTCACGCGCCACAAAGGCCCTGTCCAAAGAGATTTTATTAATAATTCCGCCCCTCTTAAGCATTTGGTATTGAAAAATTTTGTCACATGAAATCTCCGAACTATTGTGGTCGGTACAGTACTAAGGGTAGGCGCTGGGGGCCTGTGGTGAACCTGGAAATCGGAGTTTGACGTTGAGACTGAGACCGATCTAGATTGCCATCTGGAGGGCTTTCAGACTCCACGGGGACTCCCGCAGCGCATTGATTACGGTATCTCATAGCAACCGCGAGACAGAAAGATCTGGGGTTTGCCGGGAGACTATCTTCCTTTTAGACGATTTCCCGTCGCTATTGTTTGCGTGCAATTTATTTTTGTACCCATTGGCAGTTTCATTCCAAAATTTAGTTGGCTAATAGTGGTCGTTGCGGCTATAGAATGTTCTGATTGATCAATGTTTTTTTGCGTGGGCGGGATATTGATATGTAAAGGGGCTGGTTGGTTGGAGTTTCGCTAACAGCCGCCCTACCCGCCCCACCATCACCCACCACACCATGTCGCGCGCCGCCAAAGCAACCCTCATATCCACAATCGCCCTATGTGGCCTTACAGTTGCCGGCGTACACTACCTGCAGAAATCCGAGCGCGCCGTAAGCCTCCTCTCCTCCGCCCACCTACCCACCTTCCACCTTCCACTGACCCGCACACCCACACCCATCCCCAGCACACCACCCGCCTGCCCACCCGCAAGCTAATAGCTGTGATAGGCAATGCACGCAGGCGTGATCCGTGACGAAGAGCGTACGCGGATCAAGCGCGAGCGGAAGGAGGATTTTGATATGCAAGCTGCGTTGCGGGAGGAGTTTTTGAAGGGCCAGAATGTGCGGGAGACGAGTGGCGAGGGAGATCATCGGCTGGTTGGGGAGAGGGAAGGTGGAAAGAAGTGAAGGCGAGGTAGGGTGTACGATATGCTGAGCGGCGGCTAGGAGGTACTGTACGATATGATGGAGGGGGAAAAGGTAAGGTGCAGAGTGAAGCAGAACGCCACTGCGAGATAGCATTGATAAAACCCATTATATACACCCAACTTTCAGCACATCCATCAATCTCATCCATCATATCGCCATTTTGGAACACCACAGGATAATATACAGCGCAAAGAGCGACGACGTTCCACAGCAGTCACAACCCATACCCCCAACGAAAGCACTAGAAACCAAAAAGACGAAAAAAACACCAACCCACCCAATGCTCACGATCGATAGATTCAAAAACGGGAGACGGAAAAAACACGGTACAAACACGCCCTAATGCCCACTCCACTCAATTGTGTTCAAATCGACGCCTTCCTGCACAAGCTCCCACAGCGGACTCAGCTCCCGCAAAAAGCTGACCCGCTCTTTCACTGCCTTCAGAACATAGTCAATCTCCTCTTCCGTCGTGAACCGGCCGATTCCAAACCTGATGCTCGAGTGGGCACTCTCGTCGGAGCTGCCGAGGGCTCGCAGAACGTATGAAGGCTCGAGTGAAGCAGAGGTACAAGCTGAGCCTGAGGAGAGCGCGATGTCTTTGAGTGCCATCAGCAGGGACTCGCCTTCGACGTAGGCGAACGAGATATTGACGCAGCCGGGGTAGCGGTGGTCGGGGGAACCGTTGAGGGTGGCGTGCTCCAAGGCGAGAAGACCGTCCTGGAGACGTTTGGAAAGTGCTGAGATACGCGCGTGATCATACTTCAGGAGAGCGTTAGCAACTTCACTCAAAAATCTGAATGAATGAAGGAAATCGTGAAGGTAGAATCCTCAGTACCCCTGCACAATCGTCACAACACCGCCGACACAACGCTATTGAAGCGTTGCTTCATGCCGCGATGCTCGGACATTGAGCGCAAAGCATCATCATCGGGCAGAGAGAAGCAATAGCATGGGATTCATACCGCTAGTTCCTGTTTTGCAATCCGGCAGGCTTCACCGAATCCAATGACCAACGGTGGTGCCAAGGTACCACTTCTCAATCCACGCTCCTGTCCACCGCCAGAAATGATTGGCTCGAGTCTGACTCTGGGGCGTCTTCGGACATAACAAGCACCAATACCCTTTGGTCCGTAAATCTTGTGGCCGGAGATGCTCATCAGATCAACGTTCCACTTCTGGACATCCACCGGGATCTTTCCAACAGCTTGAGCCGCGTCCGTGTGGAAGAAGACCTTTTTCCTCTTGCAAAGCTTTCCAATCTCCTCCATCGGCTGGATGACACCAATCTCGTTATTAACCGACATGATCGAGACAAGAGAGGTATCGGGCTTGATGGCAGCCTCCAATTGCTCCAAGTCAATAAGACCATTGCTCTGCACTGGTAGGTAGTCGACTTCGAAGCCCTCCTCCTGCAAGTGGCGGCAAGAGTCCAACACACACTTGTGTTCCGTCTGCGAAGTGATGATGTGCCGTTTCTTTGCCCTGTAGAACCGTGCCACACCCTTGATCGACATGTTGTTTGACTCGGTGGCGCCAGAGGTGAAGATGATTTCCTTCGCTTCAGCACCGATCAAATTGGCAATATTTTCACGGGCCTCGTCTACCGCCTTCTCCGTCTCCCAGCCGTATGCATGTGTCCGCGAATGAGGATTGCCATAGAGGCCGGTGTAGAAAGGCAGCATGGCGTCAAGGACCCGGGGATCCGTCGGGGTAGTTGCTTGCATGTCCATGTAGATGGGCCGAGACCCATGATCCATAATTGTTGCTTGCTTGAGAATGCCTGAGACCTAGTGTTAGTGAATCCGCCACTCATGACTGGATTGCGCAACGCACCTGCCTGAGGAGACATCATTGCATCAGCAGTCATCCCATTTCCAATATCGATCTCAGATGGTCGTAAGCCTGTCTGGCTTAGAACATCCGCAGACTCTATTTTCCGGTTCTCAACATTGACAGCAGCGTTCTGCTTAGTGGACGACGATACATAATTCCGAGCTTGCAGCGGTCTGAAAGCAGAACAAGCGGTCCGCAGGGACGATACCCTGAAAGTGACGGCAGGTCGGGAGGCCAAGCTTGCGGCGGCACACCGTGCCACAATGGCGGGGGAAGGCATTATGGACGGGATGCAGGGGTTGTTTGGGTGAACGCTTAACCTTCCGAAAGATGGCGTTGTCAGATCAGATGGTGTGGTTGTGTGTGTATGCTGCAAAGAGACGGTGGATGTGCGGAGTGGTCTGATTCCTGTTCGAGTTGATGGGCTGCTGCACAGGTGGAGGCGGCGACACAAAATGAAACCTGCAGCCAGTGATGTCGGGTCTAGCACGCCAAGCCTCTGACGTTTTCAAGAAATGAATCACCTTGCTCGCGCCTCCTCCTGTTACAAGCTGCAGCTGCATTCTAGAGCAATGCGATTTGTAACCCAGGCATTCGAGTGCGTGCCGAATTGAACTCACCCCAACGCCCGACCAGAAGCGGATGTTCGCCTCGGCAAATCACGTGACTGCTTACTTACCCGGTTCGCGCGTGTTCGACCTCTAAGCTACGTTTTCCCTGTCGACCAACTACGACATCCCCTTCATCCGATCCTTAAACTTTCTTTCCCTTCTTTTGGATTTTCGATGATTTACTACCAGCGCGTCAAGTCTTAGCTTTCATCTTTTCCTTCATCTTCCGTTCTGTTCTCGATAGAACTGCGGACAGTCAGCAACCACTATGTCCACTCAATCGCGGAAACCCCGATCCGAGTACCAAGAGATTGCAACCAAGTTTGTAGCTGCAGGCGTCGTTCAAGCAAAGGAACTCGCAGCCAAGCGCTCCAAAGATGAGCAGATCAAACTGCGGAGCAAAATTGCTCAGCGCGACTTCAAATACTCTCATGGTCTTCTTGTTGCCTTGTTACTGAGCTTCTTCTACCTGCACAGCGTCGGAATCTTTCTCTTTACCAAGGGGTTCCTGCTGACACGATTGGTGCTCGAACACAAGTCTTCTTGCGCTGTCTCGCCGCTTCAAGAATATGGAGACGCGCCAGTGTCGAGTGTGGATGGTGGCTGTTGGTATCCAAAGACGTTCAACAAAGCTGTTGTGGTGATCATAGATGCCTTGAGATATGATTTCACGGTTCCATACCTTCCAGAGGATAATACGAGCCTCCCGCACCACTACCACAATGCCTTTACGGCACCCTACCAGATTGCGTCCAAGCACCCCGAGAATGCCGTACTTCTACCATTCATCGCCGATCCGCCTACCACCACACTTCAACGCTTGAAGGGACTGACTACTGGAACGCTGCCTACATTTATCGATGCGGGCAGCAACTTTGCTGGAACCGCAATTGATGAGGACAATGTTATCGCACAACTAAAGTCGTTGGGCAAACGGATGGCTTTCATGGGTGATGATACTTGGATGGCGCTTTTCCCCGGCTATTTCGAGGAAGATATGAATCATCCCTATGAGAGCTTGAATGTGTGGGATTTGCACACGGTCGACAACGGTGTCAACGAGCACATATTTCCTTTGTTGGATCCAAAGAATTCGACCAAATGGGATGTACTCTTTGCGCATTACTTGGGTGTAGATCATGCTGGGCACAGATATGGCCCTGATCATTTTGCCATGACCGAGAAGCTGAAGCAAATGGATGCTGTTGTTCAGCGCTTGGTTGACAGCATTGACAATGAGACATTGCTGGTAGTCATGGGCGATCACGGCATGGACCCTAAGGGCGATCATGGAGGAGAATCGCAGGGAGAGGTAGAAGCAGCGTTGTGGATGTACTCCAAGAACCCCGTGTTTGGTCGCCTACCGGAAGAGCTCTTGCCTAAGGATGAGACTCGGTCCGTTGCGCAGATTGATCTTGTTCCTACCTTGTCACTTCTTTTAGGAGCGCCGATACCCTTCAATAACCTTGGCGCACCCATCGCGGAGGCTTTTCTGGGAAAGCACGGGGATGAAGGAATGCAGAATCTGGCGCTCGTGTCAAGATTGACTGCGGCCCAGATCAAGAGATACCAACGGGAGTACTCAGGAAAGAATAATGAAGACTTGGAGGAAGACTCTGTGGTGAAGACTAGCTGGAATGCTGGTCAGAAGAAATGGGGGAGCTTGCGGAGCAAGTGGACTAAGGTCCCCGGAGATGAATGGACGCAGGTGTACAAAGATTTCTCGGCATTTCAACGAGAAACCCTGCGGATCTGCAGATATCTCTGGGCACGGTTCGACTTGGTTAGCATGGGTGCTGGAGTGACTGTGTTGTTGGGAAGTCTGTTGGTTTTGGCTATCTATGCTAGAGGCTTTATAGGGGACAGGGTGGAACTCACGGATGCACTTCTTAAGCGGATACGAAACGGCCTAACTGTGGGAACTGTATGCTCGCTGCCCGTAGCGTTCACTTTAAGTGAAAAATTGGAAGTTCCCAAACTTCATGCAATCCTATTTGGCACCGCAATGGGTATGATTCTCGGCTTTCTCTCCGCCAGTCTCACTGCTCGCCAACGACTTGCCTCAATCCTACCCGATTCCGGATGGGGGTTTCTTTCCTTGCTGTTTACAATTCTCAATTCGGTCATGTTCGGCTCTAATTCATTCACCATCTGGGAGGACAAAACGCTTTCATACTTTATCGCTACATTTGCTATCTGTAGCTTTATTGCTTCGCTACGAAAGAAAAACTTTTCGAGTCGCACGTTGGGCACTTACCATTCAGCCATGCTGCTCGTTCTTACTCGCCTGGCTTCGTTTTCGCGGCTTTGTAGGGAAGAGCAGATGCCATACTGCACATCCACTTTCTACGCCTCCGCTACATCCTCCGTATCTGCTCCTTGGACTTTGGCTTTGTTGTTTGTGATGGCGCTGGCCCTTCCAGCATTTGTTGCGGACTTCTACACTGGCACAAAATCATACTATGGCCCTGCTCCATTTTACATTGGATGGGCGTTCCGCTTTGGTCTCATGTTTGTCGCAACCTTTTGGACACTCGATTCAGCCGACAACGGCTCATGGTTCCCAGAGTACGAAGGGTTGATTAAAGGTTCAAAGCTTGTTATTGCTCAACTAGTGCTTGCTATGGCGCTGATTGCAGGTCACGTTGGGTTCGGCTGGTCCTCCCTATGCCTTAAAGTCGATATCCAAGAGGCGAAACCCGCAACATCTGAAGAAGGAACAAAGATGACCTCCACCAGTGGACGAACAGTTACTATTTTTGGCTATGCGAACGTCCACGGTAGCAGGTATTTCCTCCTTGTTCTTTCCTGGGCGTTGGCCCTTAACCTCCTCCAAAAGCCAATGGGAGGCCTTTCGATGGGGATTTTACTGTATCAAATCTTGACAGTCCTTGAAATCATTGATGCGAACGACTTGTCCATCTCTTCGATTGGTCCTGTGATGCTAGCACTGCTCGGCAATGCACACTTCTTTTCAACTGGTCACCAAGCCACGCTTTCCTCAATTCAGTGGGAATCTGCCTTTATTCCTCTCACCAGTATCCGATATCCATGGTCCCCACTCCTGGTAGTCGCAAATACTCTCGGTCCCCAGATTCTCACCGCCATTGCTGTTCCTTTAGTGGCACTATGGAAAGCCCCCGCAAAGAAGGTGCCCGGTGAGAATGAGAGCCTGCTGAGCAAGGTGGCAAAAGCCAGTGCGACATATGTGCTCTTTCAGGCGACAATTGCTGGAGCAAGCATGATGTGTGCTGGGTGGTTGAGGAGGCATCTGATGTTGTATCGGATTTTTAGCCCAAGGTTCATGTTAGGCACGGTTACGTTGTTGGTGGCAGAGTTGGTGTGTGTTTTGATAGGCGTGGGAGGTGTACGATGGAACTTGGCTGCTGTTGCTGAGGTGTTTGGATATGCGTAAAGATGGGCGGTGATGGTACTGGACATAGTTTTTGTAAATATTATTCCCTTTCTGTAGATTGGATTGGGTTGAATTGGTGTTGTGGGTGTACTCTATATCGTCTGGGACTTGTTTTTTCCTTATTTTCATATTTACTTGGATGTATAGAAAAGCAAGTGCATGGAGAGGCCGCGTTTGCTTTTGGCGTTGAATTGGAGATGTTCACTCTAACTTCAGACAGCAACGATCTCAGTCACATATAGTCAAAATACCTAGATATTCGATGCAATAATTCGAGACGATTCGAGACCCTAGCTCCAATATCGTTGCCATAATTGAATGGTGATGGCAGTGTCTCTTCTCTTTGTTTGTGTGGGGCAGTCACAGCAACAAAAATGTGGGTGGGGCTCTGATCGGCGCCTTACCGTTTTGGGTCACAGTTTGTGGCATGGCAAGCGAAAACTTCAAGGACTTCATCGTCAAACCATCAATCTCCGAACGGCTGCCCCTACAATCCACGGTCCTCCAGAGATAGTTTCATCTCTGCGCTGCGATCTAACATACTGTCATCATGCCGCCGCCACCTCATGCGAAGCCTGAGAATGTTCTCAAGGTCCGTCCGCTCCTACAAGCAGTAGCCCCGCCGGCCTTCTATAAGTGCTGATAAATACCTTCAATACAGCGCGCCCAAGAACTCGTCGCAGTAAACAAGAACCTCGGTGCTCTCGAGTTGCTCCACGACCATGTTACCTCCAAGCGGACCCGTAACTCTCCCATCGTCTCCTTGGAGCCAGTCATGATCCTTTTTGTCGAGCTTTGCGTGAGCTTGCGAAAGGGAAAGACTGCCAAGGATGGTCTCTATCAGTACAAGAATATTGCACAGAACACTAGTGTTCAGACTATCGAGGTGTGTTGTGTTCTTCTCAAGGGGCTAGGTTTGGGATTTGTCGCTGAGCAGCTACATTCAGTTGGTTCTCAAGCGCTTTATTGAGCTGGCCGAGGGCAAGGTCACCGAAGCCCAGGAGCGGGCCGAACAGATCACCCTTGACCAGATTGAGGATCTTGAAGCTTCCGAGACACCCGAGTCTATTCTCCTATCGACTGTTTCAGGCGAACAATCCAAGGACCGAACCGACCGTGCAGTTGTCACACCTTGGCTGAAGTTCTTGTGGGAGACTTACAGGACCGTCTTGGATATTCTCCGCAACAATGCTCGTTTGGAAACCATGTACCAGAGTACCGCTCTGCAAGCGTTCCAGTTTTGTTTGAAGTACACCCGCAAGACCGAGTTCCGCAGGCTATGTGAACTCCTCAGAAACCATGTTCAGAACGCCGCCAAGTATGCAAGCCAGATGCATGCCATCAACTTGAACGATCCGGATACTCTTCAGCGCCATCTCGATACTCGCTTCCAGCAGCTCAACGTCGCTGTTGAGTTGGAGCTTTGGCAGGAAGCCTTCCGGTCCGTTGAGGATATTCATACCCTGCTGAATCTCAGCAAGAGGCCAGCCAAGAACATCATGATGGCCAACTATTACCAGAACTTGACCCGCATCTTTTTGGTCTCCGACAACTACCTTTTCCACGCTGCTGCTTGGAGCAGATACTACAACCTTCTCCGTAGCAGCGCTGCTCAGATTGCTACTGGCCAGGCTTTGAAAAAGGATTCTCCTTCCAGTACGGAGGCTGACTGGACTCGTGTCGCCTCGCTCTACCTTCTGGCCGCTCTCTCCATCCCGGTTATCAGCCAGGCTCGTTCCAAGGGTGCGTTGCTCGATGTCGATGAGGCGAAGAGGAACAAAAACACCCGCTTGACCAACCTCCTCGGGATGGTCAAGGCTCCTACTCGTGCTAGCTTGTTCAAGGACATCCTTAACAAGGGTCTTTTGAAGCGTGCTAGACCTGAGATTCGTGACCTGTACACAATTCTCGAGGTCGACTTCCACCCGCTCAGCATTTGCAAGAAGATCTCGCCCATTCTTACCCAGATTGCTAATGACCCTGACATGAAGCCTTATGTCCAGCCACTTCAGCAGGTCATTCTTACCAGACTCTTCCAGCAGCTCTCACAGGTTTACGATTCGGTTCAGCTCAGCTTTGTCCTCGAGCTTGCATCCTTCCCCTCGCCTTTTGAGATTACGCCTACTGTTATCGAGAAGTTCATCATGAACGGCTGCAAGAAGGGCGACTTGTCCATCCGTATCGACCACTCGGCTGGTGTTCTTACCTTCGAATCAGACATTTTCTCCTCCACCAAGGCACTCCACCCTGGTTCTGGTGCTGGTTCCGCTGAGAAGGATACCTCCGTCCAGAAGCTCCAAAGCACACCCTCCGAGATTGTCCGCACTCAATTTTCCAGGCTTGCAAAGGCCCTGTACCTTACCTGTACCCATGTCGACCCGTTGTTCATTCAGGAGCGCGAGGTTGCTAAGGCTGCCGCTCACCAGAGGGCGCTTGCCGGTGCCGAGAAGGAACATGCGGAAACTCTTTCCCGCCGTTCCATAATCGAGAAGAAAAAGGAGGCTGCTGAGTCCGCTCTTCTCAAGAAGGAGAAGGAAGAGGCACAGATCCGTGCCGCCCGCCAGGAGGAGGCCCGCGCCGCCGAGGCTGCCCGTGTCGCCGAACAGCAAAAGAAGCGCGAACTCGAGCGTTTCAAGGTTGAGCAAGAGAGGATTCGACAGGAGGAACTCAAGAAACAATTCGATGAGCTTGCACTTGACAACAAGATTGAGATTGGGGATATCGGTAAGCTTGATAGTAACATGCTGCGCGAGTTGAAGCTTCAGCAGCTCGAGAAGGAGAAGCGCGAGATGTCCGAAAGATTGCGCCTCACCGGAAAGCGTATTGACCACCTTGAGCGTGCTTACCGTCGTGAGGAGGTTAAGATCCTCCCCCGCGACTGGGAGCGCCAGAAAGCGGAAGATCTCGCAGCCTACGAAGCGACCAAGAAGTTCACTCTTGATACTTCCAAGGCTCAACACGAGGAGGCGGTTGCGTTAAAGAACCGATTGAGCAGACTTGTGGGAAGCTACGAGAAGTTCAGGGATGAAATCAAGCAACAGCGATCCCAGGAGTTCGAGCAGAGACGCAAGGCTGCCGAAAAGGAACTACTAAAGGCAATGGAGCTGCGCCGCAAGGAGCACCGCCTCCAAAAGGAGAGAACCAGGGCTGCCGAGGAAGCCGAGAAGGAGAGACAAAGACTTGCGCGGGAGGCTGAGGAGAAGAGGATTGCGGAGGAGGAGGAGAGAGCAAGGAAAGAGGCTGAGGAGAAGGCCCAGAGAGAAGCCGAGCTTCGTGAGAGAATGGCTCGCGAAAAGGCAGAAGCAGCGGAGATGCAAAAGTTTGTTTTTCCCACTCTTATGACAATTGCTCATACTGACATTAGCTATAGGAAACTCGACGAAGTTGCAGCAAAGCAACGCCAGAGAGAGGCCGAAGTCGAGGAACGTCGAGCCAAGGAAAAGGCCGAAAAGGCCGAGCGTCTCAGCCGTCCTATCGTAGCCGCTCCCGTCGCAGCTTCTGCTTCCGCAGAACCTCGCTGGAAACCTACCTCCGTTCCTACAGCTGCTGGTCGTCCATCATGGCGTGATCGCGAAGCTGCAAAGGCTGCAGGTGGCGAGTCCCGTCCTTCCCCCACCGCTTCCCCCGTGCCTCCCGCAGCACAGAATGGAAGAGAATCTCCTGCTCCTGTCGCTGCTGCCACCGCCGGCCCGCCCACCGAACGAAGACGCCTCAACCTCGTACCGCGTTCCATTCCCCGTGAAGAACCCTCGCCCGTTCATACGCCAGCTGCTGCTCCTTCTTCTCCCCCTGCTACTGCCACTCCACCCGAGGAAAAGAAGCCAGCTGCGTACAAGTCCCCCGCGTACCGACGAGGCACTCCTGGCCCCGAGAGAAGCGACACTCCTCCCAGTGCCAGCGAGCAGGAGAAGCGCCCGTCGTCTGGTCAGGGTCAGGGCAAGTGGGTTCCTCCCGCATTGAGAAATCAGCAACGTGGTGATAGGCCTCAGAGTAGGGAGAGAGACAATGCATCCCCGAAACCGAGGGAGCCTAGGGATACTGGTTCTAAGTGGAGATAATTGATTTATGCTTATTGTTTGTTTGGTTGTGTCACGGGAAATGAGGGGGTTTTCTTGTAGGTGATAGGTCTCATGCGAAATGTCTTTTGTCTTGGGTAGTGCATGGGTGGTATAAAAATTAGGATGAATGCGATACGACGTGATGTCAGAGTGTTTTGCGTTTGAACGCCTTTTTGTTTCCAGTGCTGGTAGTGCTAGTGGTGATGGACTACTGCGTGCAATTGAGCGAATATATGTGACCAAGAAACGATAGCCGATTAGATGAGGCGTATTGCAAACATCTACGGTGAAATGTCGCTGGCATCACAAACCCTCACTCAAGGTCACGAGATGCGGCTAAAATCCGCTCCCAACCACTGCGCTAAACGCTAACGAAGGAAAATTTCGAAAACCTTCTCCCCACTACTAACCACCACTGCCGACAAGTATTTCAACTCGGCTCTCCACCCGGTTCAACGCTCTTCTTCTTTTCTTTTCCTTAGGCCGCGGGTTGCGGCTCTCTGTTTATACCAGCCAGGCAATTGTGGTATTGTGGGAAATTTGAGAAATAATGGGAAATTTCAAGAAAGAGAAGAGTCGTCGGTACGCAAACATCCCCAAGCCCTCTTTCACTGCAGTGCTAATACATCCCCTAGCGGACGCTCCACCACCACCGGTGACGGCATGTCGAACGTGCGCACCAAAGGCGAGAACTTCTACCGCGATGCCAAAAAGGTGAAGCGCGTCAACGACCTCCGAGACACCGGCAGAGGGAAATACAACGTCGACGGCTCCAAGATGATCTCCGCCGCGCCATTCCAGTCCCGTGTCGTCCCCACCGCCCGTATTGAGCCGAACCGTAAATGGTTTGGAAATACCCGCGTCATCTCGCAAGAGGCGCTCACGGGCTTTAGAGAAGCAATGGCGGAGAAGAAAAATGATCCCTACCAGGTGCTGTTGAAGAGTAATAAGCTCCCCATGAGTTTACTTGATGTGGGCGGGACGAAAGAACACCAAGCAAAGGTTAAGGTTGAGGCGCAGCCGTTTAATATGACCTTTGGTCCCAAGGCGCAGAGGAAGAGACCGAAAATTGAGGTTGGAAGTATGGAGGAGATGGCAGGGCATTTGGAGAATGTCGAGAAGAAGTATCAGGAGAAGTTGGAGACGGATAAGCTGCTAAGTGGGAAGCTTGGGGAGGAAGAGAGACAGGCGGGAATGATTAAGGAGGCGAGAGAGCCGATTTTTTCGAAGGGGCAGAGTAAACGCATTTGGAATGAGCTGTATAAGGTTTGTGTTGCGCTTGTGTTGGCGAGGTATGTGGTGCTAATACGGGGAATAGGTCATTGATTCGTCGGACGTCGTAATACATGTCCTCGATGCCCGGGACCCTCTGGGAACTAGGTGTCACAGTGTTGAAAAGTACATCCGAGAAGAAGCTCCACACAAGCATCTGATCTTTGTGCTCAACAAATGTGACTTGGTACCCACCAGCGTAGCAGTAAGCGTCCTCCTACAGTTCTCTACCTTCTTTTCATGCACATTTCCTTCTTTAATTTGTGCTATACCGGCACCCCACCGTTTAAGTCAAGGCTACGTCCCTCGAGCTTGCTTGAGTTACTATTCTCCGTGGACGAAGTCTGTTACAATGGTGGGAGATCAATTTCGTTCCCGACTTACTGGCTCCCTTCCGTCTTGGATGGGATGTCCAGCCGATTACTCCCGTTTTGGGTTGGAATCACCAGGGGGCGGCAGTGCTCCGTATTGAGTTGAGGACCACGACCATCTACCTTTACGGGCAGATATTGTGCAGGTTCTCTTAGTTACGTTTCACACATTCACACCTCTCGTGTTTACATTATATATCCTGTTGCGTAGTTGGGACATATATACTAACACATCACAGGCAGCCTGGGTCCGCCGTCTCTCCAAATCCTACCCAACCCTCGCCTTCCACGCCTCCATCACCAACTCTTTCGGCAAAGGCTCCCTGATCCAGCTTCTCCGTCAATTCTCCTCCCTCCACAGCAACCGAAAACAAATTTCCGTCGGCCTAATCGGCTACCCCAACGCCGGAAAATCCTCCATCATCAACACCCTCCGCAGCAAAAAAGTGTGCACCGTAGCCCCAATCCCGGGTGAAACAAAGGTCTGGCAATACATCACCCTGATGCGCCGAATCTACCTCATCGACTGCCCCGGCATCGTCCCTCCCAGCATCACAGACACTGCCGAAGATATCCTACTCCACGGTGTGGTACGTGTCGAAAATGTGGAGAACCCGGAACAGTATATCCCCGCGGTACTTGCAAAGTGTAAACCCCAGCACATCGAGAGAACGTATGAGATTAGGGGGTACAAGAACCATATCGAGTTTTTGGATATTCTTGCGAAGAAGGCCGGGAGATTGTTGAAGGGCGGTGAACCAGATTTGGATGGGGTTGCGAAAATGGTGTTGAATGATTTTATTAGAGGGAAGTTGCCGTGGTTTACGCCTGTGCCAAAATTGGCGGATGGGGAGGAGGAGGATGATGACCTTGCTGTTGCGGGCAGGGTGGGGAAGCTTGGGGAGATGCGGAAACGGAAGGCGGAGGATGAAGAGGAGGCGGAAGAAGAGGTGAAGGATGATGGTGAGGAGTGGGGCGGGATCCAAAGTAATGATGAGGACGGTGAGGATAGTGATACGGCGAGTACGGATGGTGCACCGACGCTAGTGGCGGATGACGAAGAGGAAGAGGAAATAGAGGAACCTGTAAAACCTTCGCCGAAAGCACAGAGGAAACGGAGGAAGGGGAATTAGTTATGTTTCCTCTTCCCGATTACCTCTTACTTTGCTTTCGGAGTTTCCTTTGGTTCATACATACTTATGTAGTATCTGTTGTAACTTGTAACTGTACATATACCTATCATTTCATCATTCTACAATTCTATGACTTCTAATGACCAACCCAACTTTTTTCTACTCCTTATAATAATACACGGAGATCTTTACACCCCATCCACTCCCAACCCCTTCAACACACTCACACACCGCGGACACACGCCCCCCTCCGTCGGCGCCTTATAAACCCAGCAGCGCACACACTTCCTCCCCTTCGCCTTCCGTACCCTAACAGCCCCCCACTCCCCAGACCCCAACGTAAAACTCCCCGTTTCCCTCCATCCCATCTCCATTTCTTCCATCTCCTCCACCACCTCAACCCCAGACACAATCCACAATTGCTCCAGATCCTCCCGGTACCGCGTCACCAACTCCCTTGTCATCCCCCGTGCAGGAACAACAACCTGCACCTCAACCTCAAGGTTCACACGAACCTGTCCCGCCTCCTTAGCACGCTCAATACACTGCTTCACGGCGCTATGTACCGCCGTCAGTCGCGCGAAATCGGTGAGAAGCGGGAGGTTGTCCCATTCTGCTGGCGGGGAGAAGAAGCGGAGCATTTCGTGCTCCTCATGTGGGGTGGAGGAGACTAGGGCGGCGGGCGCGTGAGACCAGACTTCTGCGGCGAGAAGCGGGACGATCGGGGAGAGAAGCGAGAGGTAGTTTCGGATGATGTAGGCGGCTACGGTTTGTGCGGCCCGCCGCTGTGGGGAGGTGGGGAGGGAGGAGTAGACGCGGTCTTTAATTACGTCTAGGTAGAACGCAGACAGCTCGGTGGAGGTGTATGCGGCCAGCAGAGAGACGGCTTTGTTGAAGTTGTATGCGGCGAGTGCGGCACGCACGGACTCGTTGATTCCCCAGAGCTGTGCGAGCGCCAGCTTGTCGAGCGGGGAGAGGGAGGAGTAGGGGACGTACACGCCGTCCCAGTCGTGCAGAATGCCTACGCAGAAGCGTGAGGTAACCCGCGTTTTACGGAGAACCTCGTGAATGTGTGCTAGCACTGTTGTGCCGATGGTGACGTCTTTGGTGAAGTCGCAGTGCGCGACCCAGAGGCGGAGGATGTCGACTTTTTGGATTGGGGCGAGGGGACGTCCGGGGGTTGCGCGGCCGACGTCTTGCGGGGCACGTAATGTAACGTCCGTGGGTGACACGACGTTACCGAGGGATTTGGACATTTTCCGACCGTTGCCGTCGAGGACAAAGCCATGCGTCAGCACTTGCTTGAAGGGTGCTGAGGAGCGTGCGGCGATGCTGGTGATGAGTGAGGATTGGAACCATCCACGGTGTTGGTCTGTGCCTTCGAGGTAGAGGTCGGCGGTTACGGGGGTGTTGACGCGAGAGGACAACGTTGCCCATGAGGTGCCAGAGTCGAACCATACGTCCATTGTTTCCTTGCCGCGGGTGTAAGTCTTTCCCTTGCCGGTGTACTCCGGAGCAACGAAGAGCTCGTCTGCAACGTCGGGAGAGAACCAAGAATCTGTCCCATGCGTCTTTAAGACAAAGATAATGTAGTCCACGCTTGCTTCTGTCAACAACGGCTCTCCAGTCTCGGTGTCGTATAGTGCAGGAATTGGGACTCCCCATGCACGCTGTCGCGAGATACACCATTCACTCCTTCCCTTCACGAAGGCGGCGAGTCGAGCTTTACCGGCTTCTGGGATGAACCGGACGTCTTCGAGCGCAGATATAGCGTCAGACTTGATGCTTTCTGCGTCTGCAAACCATTGTGCTGTCGCCCGTACAATAACGGGACGTTTGGTACGCCAGTCGTAAGGGTATTTGTGTAGGAATTTATTTTGTAGTAGCAACGCCCCTGAGGATTCGAGGAGCTCAAGCACAGTTTTGGTGCCGGCGTAGAGAACCTCTTTCCCATGCAGCTCTGGGAGCGTGTCGGTGGTGTAGTGGCCATTGTTGTCGACGGGCGAGAAGGGGGCGATTTTATGTATGAGGCAGACGAGGTAGTCGTCCATGCCGTGGCCGGGGGCGAGGTGAACAAGTCCTGTTCCGGAGTCGGCGGAGACAAAGTCGGCGGAGATGATGGGGTGTGCGGGAGCGTCTGCGGGGAGGAGAGGGTGCCTATAGCTTAGTCCCACCAAGTCTTGTCCCACGATTCCAGACTTAATAGTATACAATTCCCCCTCAACGACAGTGCCGAGCTGCTCACGTCTTTCCCTTGCAACCAGCAGCTTCCCATGAGGTACAGACTGCACAATGCAATACTCCATATCCGCTCCAACCGCCATCGCCTTGTTGGCAGGGATCGTCCACGGCGTAGTAGTCCATATCACAGCGCTCACTCCATCTTCCCCTGCCACCTGCTCCCACACCGGAAACTTGATAAACGCTGCCTTCGATGCATGCTGGGGATTATACTCCAGCTCTGCCTCGGCCAGCGCACTCCCGCTCGACGGCGACCAGTAAACCGGGCGGAACCGCCGATACACCAGCCCATGCTTCACCATCTCCTTAAACACCTGTAGCTGCAGCAGCTCATAGTCTTTATCCATTGTCACATACTTCCCTTCCCAATCCGCCATCACCGCCCACTGCTGAAACTCCTTCATCTGCTCTCCGATAGTTCCGTGCGCCAGCTCCCGTGCCATCCCCCGGATCTCAAGCGCCGTCATTCTCTTCCCTATCTCAACAGCATCCGTAGTAGCGTCTTTTGAGCGTTCGAATGCTTTCCCCTGTTTTTGCTGCAGCGCCTTCAACTCAATGGGGAGGCCGTGGCAGTCCCAGCCGGGAATGAAGACTACCCGCTTCCCCTCGAGAACTTGCACCCTGTTGATAATGTCTTTGAGGATTTTATTCAGTGCGTGGCCCAGGTGCAGCGCGCCGTTTGCGTATGGGGGTCCATCGTGGAGGATGAAGGCGGGGTTGTCTTTGCGCTGAGATTGGAGTGCGTAGAGGTCGTTGGTGACTTTTTGGAGTAGTGCGGCTCGCTCGGTGATGGAGTCAGATGGTCGGATTGGAAGCGTGGTCTTGGGCAGGAGAAGGGTTGATTTGAGGGAACCCACCGGCGGCAGGTTCGGACGGAGCATACTATAGTAACGACAACAACGCAGCATTAACGGAAGGAGTATGCGTGGGGGGAGAGCTGAGGTGGTTTTTACGGAGCGGAAGTTGCCGATATCTTATCTTAGCGCCAGGAACAGTTGTGGTTGTGCATGTCACTCGTATATTGCTAGAAGGCGGTGTGTAGAGTTGAATGCTGATGGACTATAGAGTTGATGGAGTAGTGAAGAGCAGGAAGAAAAGACCACACAAAAAGGGAGCTTGGAACCCCTTCGACAGTATATAATCCTGCAAAATGACTCATAACATACCCGCAAATGAGCCTGAGACGTCAGCGGTCAGCATACGGTGTCCGTCCCACCAAAAAGTAGTTCTATCAGTGCCAGACTTTGCTGTCCCAGATCCAAGAATTGTCAGTGGTAATTCGAAAAATGACAGAACATTCAGTTATTTCTGCTTGAGACTCACACTCAGCTGAGCATTAGAGAGGGGGTTTGTAGCCGTGGTGATGATGGTCTCAACATGTACTTGTGAAGGGGGATGAAGGCAGTCACAGTGTTCAGGTTGATGAATAGGGGGCAGAGCCATAAACAGTATGGCTACAGAGGCCTGAGTGCCACTGAGACAGATCATACATCACCAGTTATTACACATCACTCTTGCTGTTGTCCGTCAATGAAATGTGGTCAGCAAGCAGTGTCAATTGAAAATTTCCTGTGGGCAGGCGATGCTGTCCCAAGCTCATCTGCCGGTACAGTATATCAATCAACCGGACATAGAGAGTCCGATGAAGGACAGGAGCGGAAGATCAAAGTAGTATTGGAAGTTAAGTCTCGGAGTGTGATACTCATACGTAGCACCATACCCATTCGAGACTAGACTGCCTGAGTGGGTGGACCTCAGGCCTGCTGCACCATACATCACTCGGACATATTTCTTAGAGTGTTGCATATATAAATCTTAGCCTTCATAAGGCTTGCTGTGCTGTGGAGCTTATGATATTCATACGGGTTGATCGTATTCAGTCGTGTCTATACATAGATGAGTGCATACGCATGCACACATGGACTACCGTATATATAAGGCCTTTGTAGCCTCTTTAGATAGAACAATCAATCATCACTTTCAATAGAGTGCAGGTGGATTCTGGGCATGGCATTGCGTTTTTCGAAGTTGACCATCATTTCTGAAGTTATATTTTAGAAGGAATAGTGTCGAACGGAACTTCCTAGATGTTTCCGACTCATCGACGAGTAATTCAATGCAAATATGCAACATTTCTTCACAACGATGGGATAAAGTGACCGAAATGAGCGACACATGCATATGTTGAGGGTCTCCTCGGCAGTGGTCTCCCCATCTCATCCTCAGGACGACCCGGTCAGTGGCGCGGTCATGACTCATAGCGCCCCGAGTTTTAATGGGACGGAATTATACAAGCCAGCTTGCATCTTATTGGAATAGTCCGCAAAGTTTCTGACTCTAAGGTTAGTTGACCTGACAATTCGGTAGGGCCGGTAGAGTGTCAGTGTGAAACAAGTCGTTTGGTAGACTACTCTGAGATGCCTAACTTCGAGGCTGTTATGAGCATTCACAGGTTCCATGAAATCACGGCAAACCCAAAAATTAACGTTTTTCTTGTTTGAAAGCACGGAATCGATAGTAAGTAATCCCTCAAGGTATTTGCTCGTGTATATATCCGTTCTACACGCTGGGATTTGGTTTTGTGAGCGAGGAATGGTGGAAGAGCGTCACGAAGCTAACAAAGGCCACACAAATGAGAATAAAACTCTGTCATCCCCGCAACTCTCCCATCTTCTTTCTGCTACCTTCGAAATACCACCAGCTCCACGGAGCGGCCCTCACCACTCGCTACTGCTCTATTTTCCATATCAACATACCGTCTCGCATCTCTTCATCATATGTAGCGGGTGGATTTTACGCCTTTCAACGCAACGGGATTCCCTAAATTTTGAGGCCTCCAGAAAACTTCGAAGACCTTCCAGCAGTCAAATGTGTAGAGATCGGTACCTCGGGACGTTCCTTCTCCGGCCACAAGCGACCAATGCCAAATGATTACAATAACAGTAACGACAACGATCAGATGCCACCACTTATCAAAGATAACGCTAAAGCTTTTCATAGACTGACATCGTTTACTCTTGGCCATTTCCGCGCTGGTCATAGTGGGTTATTTCATTTCCCCGCGTTGGTATTAGGCAGCTAGCTAACAATTGCCAGGTTGAACGCGGAAGGCCCATCGATATCCGCCCTCAGCAATAGTTGAATATCTCGGCGATAGTTTGATCAATGAAATTTGGGCCGACACTCTTCCGCTTGGTTGAGAGCTAGCTTTCAACCAAGATTCAACCAACCTGCTCATCCTAACGCAGACGATAGCTCTAAATGTGAGCTTCTTACTGTACTACCTGCAAACGCCAGCGCAAATGAGCATCCAATCGGGACCGAGTAGGAGGAGGTGGGTAGTGAGAGTTGGGTAGACTTCTCACTGGACTGCCGACTAGTGGAACATTATTAGAAACTTCCGGACAGATTGTCGATGTGTGGATACACCGGACGTAGGAGCATTACCGGGTCAATGCGGGAATACTAGTATTGAGGGAGTACATCCATCTTACTCTTCGGCACCCAGGACATTGCTTGCGATAGTGGAGTAAGGGGAAGATATTTGTGTATCCCTTTGCCGGTAACCGGGTTTGGGCCCACAGATGGGCCCGCTTTTAAAATACACATCACACAACCACAATCCAGCCAAATGCCCCCAGAATAAATAAAAATACTCTACATATGGTGAAATTCATAAAAACAATTTTGTTTGGGTGTGAAACACAAAGCCTCATTGCAGTCCTCACACTTTATGCTGGTTTTCATGCCTTCTCCACTACCACCCTGACTTCTTCTCCACCTGCAAAGGAAACAATCTACTCTACTCTCCATCCAAAGTGGGGAATGCATTCCTGGTACCTTTCAGCAGAGGGGAAGGGGGGTGTGCTTGGTAACTAGCCTGGTAGGCAGTGGGGGCAAGGCAGATTGTGTGGCGGGAGCCGACCGAGTGATGTTTTGTGAAGCCGGAATGTGGGAGGAACTTTTCATTGTTGATGGACTTCCAGCTTGCAGAAGCACAATGGAGAGACGGAAGTCAAAGTGCTCCACAGTGTGCTTTTTGTTTGCTGGAAGATCTCGATAGATTATGAGGCTATTGATGAGAGCCAACAAGGCAAGCCTTCAGGAGTTTCAGTTGATGAATTGTATAGAGACACATGGAAGTGGTGGATCTCCTAAAAGCGAGTCTTGCCAAGGTAGGCTGCTGGTGGTAATCCATCTTTGGGAAGGTAAACTCTATCCTTCATCTAGTACCTCTCAGGAGGAACTCCAATAAGACCCATATGAATTTGAATTGCCAGCCAGAGATAAAGCTCCTGGGCAGTAACTGGCTGCCAGAAATGCTGCCATTCCTTCTCTGGCCCAAACAGTTGCTGCTGGGCATAGGAATTGGTGTTGGCTACAAGCTGTCCCATAATGGAGTTGGTAAAAAAGAGTTTAAAGATTTGAATTGGAGTAATGGCAACCAGCGCAGAGAATGAGATGGGCAATCGGTTCCATGCTTTGTGAGGGCGGACAATCCGTTATGAGGGGTCGAATGTAGCAAGCTCAGGAAGATCTGTCAGATTTTGAATTGGTTTTTTGAGTGTTTTCTTACGCCGCTTGGCCGAGTGATCAGCGGTGATCGACCAGGCTGACTCAATATATGCCTCGTCTGAGAAGCTATAATTATCGTCAAGGTTGAGCATTGCAGGTGGAGCTTCAGTAGTGGATGAAGACACATCAGGAATAATGACAGGTCGGTGCTGTACCACCGTAGGTGGTGGTGGTGGTTGGGATGAGGTGCACTTTAGACCAGAGTGATCGTCCATGATGCGACGCTTGGCACTTTGTTTTTTAACATTTTTTGGTGAGGATGGTGGAGATGAGAGTATAAGTGGTGGGGTAGGTAGTTGACATTAAGATTCTGAGGTCTGAGGGCTTCTCTGCTCATGGTTGTTGTGGTGTGGTAGATGGGAAGTGGGAAGGTGGTTGCTGCTGAGCTGGAGGATGGTACTCTCACAATCTCCAAAGTACTGATATCTATATGCAACTCAGCACAACAGAACTTGTCACACTGCCACAAGAATTCATAAATAGAAGCTTCTACTAGTTATCTTTCAATTCATAATATTCTAGGGGGGGGTTTAAGTGGGTGGCTGTGTTGTTATAAGCGACAAGGCGCAGCACACGCGAAAGTGGGCCCTTTCGTGGGCCCGCTACCGGCGAAGGGATAATACTAGCTAATATTACCCGCTGTTGTATTTTTCTGGGACGTGGGGTTCCGAGCGCACAACCAAGATCTGTGAGTCGACCAGCAGCAAGGCATTGGACTACTCTGGTGGGAGATGGAGGTATGAACCGCTGATGCTAGGCACGTGTGCTTGTAGATGGCATCTGAGCGCGAGTAGCGCCGAGCCGCAGAAACTGTTGGCACTGCACTGTACTGTACAGGTACCCCGCCTTAGTCGACGTCTCGTTTCGCCATACTCTACCTTAGCACTATAACCACACCCTGCACTACCAAGTCAAACCATGTCGCTATCCCGGTTCGGAGACCGTTTGACGGCAGGTGGTCGGAAGTTCGCCAAAGTTATAAACGTCAGGAGCCGGAGTTCTTCGCGGCCGGTTGCTTCACAGCAGAGTAAATCTGAAGGCTCTATAAGCACACATGAAACTACCACACCTGTCTCTCCACCCCAAGGATCCGTGACGCCATATACCAAAGGGTACTCAAGCCGTTTAGTTTTAGCAATGACCAAAAATGAATATGAGCCCTAATATGTGCTTATTATGTCAACAGGCCTATTCCCGATCCCGCGCTTAAGACTGCAATCGAGAAATACGTCGCAGAACTAGGGGAGGACGATAGGAATGCCTTTGAATCTGCGACAGATATCTTAGCTGAGATACGCATGATAGACGAGGCACATTCTCAAGCTAGCACTTCGAGATCGTTTGGTACCCGCATCAATAAAGTCTTACAACTTATCAACAAGTTTCTCGGTTCTGTAGTAATATGTATACAACACAATCCACAAATATCCTCACTTGTCGTGGGTGGATTTCACTGTGTGTTATCGGTAAGTCCCAAGACCAAAATTACAGCTATCAAGTTCCCGAAAAAGAACTGCTCACAGGTGCTTTGCTTAGCTTGTCTTGGGCTACATAGAGTTCTTCGAAAAACTTACTACAATGATGGAGCAAATAGCAGGACATCTGGACTATTTATCCCAATACGGCTCGCTAATCTTTCAGAACTCACCAGAGGTTCAAAATGTGCGAAGCCCCAACTTGACCGAACCATGCATCTCGAGCGGCTACTTCTCAGTTTAGTGTGCGGACAACTGATAAAGTGTGTAGGCTTTGGTTAAGGCATATTGTGACTTGCTTGAATTTTTCGTGGCGGTCAGAGGCGTCTTTGGAGGGAGCCCAGGAAGAGATTCTTGTGAGTATCCATGTGAGCTATTCAAAGAAATATACAGCTAATCTTTAGAAATTAGATTTGAGATCATTCAAATTGTTCATGAAGGTTTATTGGGATCCATTCGAGTCGAAATTCAAACCTATACAGGACAGGTTCCTTGATCATACTCTTGTTGTAGTTAGGTCTGCTGGAGCACAGAATTTGGCCATGCAGCACGAAAAGCAGCGACGGGAAGACCTAGAAAACAAGGGTAGTCGAGAACTAGCCGTTTCTTTGTCCCACCTAAGTAAGAAAACAAATGATTAATGAAACTAATTCTTGCAAAGCCAAGAAACGCCACAGAGTGCTAGCGTGGCTGTCGACAATCGACTATGAAGAAACACATCAAAAACATTTTAAGAAGCGCTTTAAGGGCACTGGTCAATGGCTTCTGGGGCATCATTGTTTTACAACTTGGAAGGATGCATCTGGACCAGGTCTTTTATGGTGTCACGGTATGCGTAAGTAGCCGGCTCCCTCGTTCAAGCTCAACAACAAGGACCATACTAACAGATTTATTGTAGCCGGCGCGGGGAAAACAGTATTAGCGTAAGACTGGTCGGCTTACTCGTGTTAGGTCGGAATTAACTTCTAGGTGATTATGAAATAGTTCATTGGTTGTGGAAAAACTCTCAGCACAGTACGAATTATCAAACAGTACGGGAATCTCGTTTGTCTACTGCAATTTCGAGGACAACCTCGAGGCTTCAACCTATGTCAAAGTTATTATCAAACAATTATGCCGGAGGATGGACGAATTGCCGATCGAGCTGGAGAAGCTCTATGACGATCATTATCGTAACGCCAGCAACCCAGGATACACGGAACTCCGAGATACATTGATGCGGGTTTCGGGGTACTTTGGTAAGGTATTTCTCGTTCTGGACGCCCTTGATGAATGCACTGAGGACCAAAGAAATGAGCTCTTCGAAGTCCTACGCGGCACTGCCATATATGATAACACGGCTCACGGTAATCTTAAAATTTTTGTCACAAGCAGAAAAGAACAGGATATCCAACGCGCTTTTAAGTGTTTTCCGGTGGTAGAAATCGAGGCGAAGAAGGTTAACGATGATATTGAATCATACGTGACAGCTCAACTGGACCAACACCGTCAAGATGGGACTTTGGAGATAACGGATTCATTGAAGTCTAGGGTAGTTACTGCGCTTATAAATCAAGCAGGAGGGATGTAAGTAATGGTTCCGCGTCTTATATCAGCGTGAACTTTAACTGTTTTAGGTTTTTGTGGGTTGAGTTTCAACTGAAGCACATACTCTCATTGACTTCGTATCACGATATTGAGGGAGCTCTGGAGAGCCTACCCGAAGATATGGAACAGACATATGAACGCATTATTTGCCTCATTCAAGGGAAACCAAAACCCCAGCGCATCCTGGCGAGGAAGGTTCTCATGTGGATATTGTACGCGAAAAGGCCACTTCTTCTGGGAGAACTAATTTACGCTGTTGCAATGGAGCACGACACGAAAAGTACTACAAAGCTGGAGTCCATAGTGCCCAGGACGGAAACCGTGGTCGCTGTTTGCGCAAATCTGATCGCAGTTGATGCTAATGACAAGTATTATCTCGACTCTACGGTACGATTTGTGCACTTTTCTGTTCATGAGTTCCTTCTCCAGATGTTGGTCGACGCACAGAATCCTTCCGCCGTGGCAAGGTTGAAAATTGAGCCGCAGCTTGCAAATGACAAGATTGCCCGGATGTGCCTCGCTTTCTTGGTATTTTGCTGGGACGAAGCTCCTGATGGTAAAATCAAGTATCGTCCGCTCGCCAAATACGCAGGGCCGTCCTGGAGTAGTCATGTACGCAGTCTTGTCGGAATTAGCAAAAGCACCATGCAGCTTTTACTTAGATTCTTCGAGTTTGGTGTTTTTTTCGATAGTGGCTGCAGTTCTCGGACTAACGACGACGCCTGGATACATGATTATCAGAAGACACCTCACACCAATTTCTCACCATCTACAATTGCGTGGATTTTCGACTTGCCTCTCGTTTTCAAACGCCTTACTGAAGAGATGAAAGAACAACGCTATCCTGACGACATGTATGCGATGCACTATGCCACCCGACAGAATTCGTACAAAGCCATTGAAAGACTATGCAGCCAAGGATATCGTGTCAATGAATTGGATATGGATGGTATTACACCACTGTACTATGCAAAGACTAAAGATGTTGTTCAATTGATTTTAGATAAGGGAGCAGACGTGAATGCGCAGGGTGGTCACTTTGGGTGTGCGTTGCAGGCATCCCGGGATAATAGAGAAGTAGTGGAGCTGTTACTGGAGAAGGGAGCAGATGTGAATGTGCAGGGTGGAAAATATGGTAGTGCATTGCAAGCTGCTGCTACATCCCGGGATAATAGAGAAGTGGTGGAGCTGTTACTGGAGAAGGGAGCAGATGTGAATGTGCAGGGTGGAGAATATGGAAGTGCGTTGCAGGTTGCTACTAGATTCCGGGATAATAGAGAAGTGGTGGAGCTGTTACTGGAGAAGGGAGCAGATGTGAATGTGCAGGGTGGAGAATATGGAAGTGCGTTGCAGGCTGCTGCTACATTCCGGGATAATAGAGAAGTGGTGGAGCTGTTACTGGAGAAGGGAGCAGATGTGAATGTGCAGGGTGGAAAATATGGTAGTGCATTGCAGGCTGCTGCTACATTCCGGGGTAATAGAGAAGTGGTGGAGCTGTTACTGGAGAAGGGAGCAGATGTGAATGTGCAGGGTGAAACATATGATAGTGCATTGCAGGCTGCTGCTAGATTCCGGGATAATAGAGAAGTGGTGGAGCTGTTACTGGAGAAGGGAGCAGATGTGAACGCGCAGGGTGGATTCTATGAGAGTGTGTTGAAGGCTGCTGTCACATCTCGAGATAGAGAAGTGGTGGAGCTGTTACTGGAGAAGGGAGCAGATGTGAACGCGCAGGGTGGACACTATGGGAGTGCATTGCAGGCTGCTGCTACACCCCGGGATAATAGAGAAATGGTGGGGCTGTTACTGGAGAAGGGAGCAGATGTGAGTGTGCAGGGTGGAGAATATGGTAGTGCATTGCAGGCTGCTGCTACACCCCGGGATAATAGAGAAATGGTGGAGCTGTTACTGGAGAAGGGAGCAGATGTGAATGTGCAGGGTGGAAAATATGGTAGTGCATTGCAGGCTGCTGCTACATCCCGGGATAATAGAGAAGTGGTGGAGCTGTTACTGGAGAAGGGAGCAGATGTGAACGCGCAGGGTGGACACTATGGGAGTGCGTTGCAGGCTGCTGTCACATCTCGAGATAGAGAAGTGGTGGAGCTGTTACTGGAGAAGGGAGCAGATGTGAACGCGCAGGGTGGACACTATGGGAGTGCGTTGCAGGCTGCTGCCAAATTTCGAGATAGAGAAGTGGTGGAGCTGTTACTGGAGAAGGAAGGAGATGTGAACGCGCAGGGTGGATTTAATGGGAGTGCGTCGCAGGCTGCTGCCACATCTCGAGAAATGGTGGAGCTGTTACTGGAGAAGGGAGCAGATGTGAACGCGCAGGGTGGATTCTATGGGAGTGCGTTGCAGGTTGCTGCCACATCTCAAGATAGAGAAGTGGTGGAGCTGTTACTGGAGAAGGGAGCAGATGTGAACGCGCAGGGTGGGAGATATGGGAGTGCATTGCAGGCTGCTGTGTACTGGGATGATAGAGAAGTGGTGGAGCTGTTACTGGAGAAGGGAGCAGATGTGAACGCGCAGGGTGGGAGATATGGGAGTGCATTGCAGGCTGCTGTGTACTGTGGTGCTAGAGAAATGGTGGAACTGTTGCTGGAGAATGGAGCGGTAGATCAGTCAAATAATGAGTATAGCAGTACTGATAGTGATGTAGATGATTGACAAATATTTCTACAGCGGTAAGTGTGCACTCTCCAGTTAGATCTTTTGTATTCGGGGGTGCGAGTATCTAGATATCAAGTATCAAAGCGGGATCGCTGAGAATTTGGGTCCTCTAGCTAGCCTTGTTGCAATCTTTAAGTGCGATGTGCATAGTTATCAAGGAAATATGGCGCAAAGTATGATATTTATATAGTACAATCTCTGAGGGTGTGCAGTTCGCTTCGATCCGGTTCGCTTGGGGTTCGACAAGTGCATCTGGAGTATACTGAGTTGATCGGGATGTATCCGTATTGAACGAAGTATGTTTCACGCGAATGTCCGAGCCGGAGGAGAGTGTGCACCTGATTTTGGAGTTGATATGGTGTAGTACATTGAGTATCATGGAGCCTTGTGGAAGAGTATTTGATCACTGCTAGTGCTGCACATGTATACGGGACGACCTTCCAAGATCCCTTCTTGACAGGCCACCGTGGGATAGCCAGCAGAGCGGTTGGTCATTTGTGCGCCACCCCTATGCTATGCTATATTTTTACATGGGATATTAATATTCCCCTAAAGCGTCCTTCTAACTCCTCTGCTGCTGCCCGCTAGTACTAGACACGGAGGGAGTCGCGCGGGCGAGACCGTGGCCCGGGCCACATGTGCTAGATGATCGGATTAGATGGGCCCTCCCGGCGTGGGGGCGGCATCTAAGAGTATGCACGGTAGAGAGTACTCTAAGTAGGCCGGGGTAGGTCGCAGTGGGGAGTAAAGGGCGGGTGGAGGTGGAGAATACGGAATTTGATGTAGCGGACCGGCAAGCAATGGTATGGAGAAGCATGCGGAGATGTTTAAATACTGAGATTCGCTTCAAGGAGGCCGTCTTCTACAGCATCATTAACGGGCACCCACCACTCACACAATGGCCTAATACCCTTGGGACCCTACCTACTTCCCTTCAAAGCGAGTGGGCGCTATCGCCGAGTGGATGTGATATGAGATACACACATACCTACGAGTACAAAGAGAGAGGCTGCCATTTTTGATCTACCAACCTGACCGTACGATACGATACGAAAAACCCACAAAGAAAAGTGAAACGCAAGTAATACGCAAGCAAACCATAAAATCCCCTTTCCCCAACAGCCTAGCAAATAACGAGAAACGGATGTGCGTATGAATGTATAATGTGTTGCTTATCTTTCTTCGCATTAGTATCCACTCGCTCCCGGAGCCTATGCATTATTGTCAGCCACTTCCAACTGTGCATATAACAATTCTCACCTTCTCATCCTTCCGCAAGCTCATCAACATAGCTCTGAACTGCGTCTTATCGCTCTTTCCGGCCTTAACTCCCTTGTCCGACAAATCCACCAGCTTCGCAATCCGCTCCCACGCAGTTCCACCCGCAACCGTGTTCTCGCGATTGTCCAGGAACTCCTGCGCCTCGCGTCTATCCCCACATCATCAGCGTAGCTCGCTAGGGGGCGGGGAGGGAAGAGGGTACCGAGTCTCTTGCACAGCCTTATCGCGCTTTGTATTATAGTTCTCGTAGAAATCGTCGATGTCCTGCTGTGCCTTCACGATCGTCTCCTGCTTGCGCTTCTCTGAGACCTCAGAGCGCTGCGCAATCTCGAGCTGCTGCCGTTCACGCCATTGACTAAGTGGTGTCAGTAGATGGAGGTGTGCGGCGGAATAGGGGGGGCCAACCGCACGACTTCGGGCTCCTCTTCAATTTCGTGCGTCATGCCTGTGTATGCGTTGTGACCGGGCATGTATGGTTCGCTGCTGCCGGTGATGGTGCCGCCGGGTCCATCGGTCTGTTCACACATCAGCCTCAGCAAGCTCCGGCTAGATAGCTAATGACATACCTCCTGAGTGGTCTCCAAGCTCGGGAAGCTGCTTTCAAAGCCGCTAGTAGCGCCGTCATCATCACCACCGAGAAGGTTGCTGTCGTTCTGCGTGGCGAAGAGATCGGCGTCGGCACCCAAAGTGGCCTTTTCGCGGGAGAGGAAGTCGGCGGTTGGATCGTCGAGGCCAAGGTCGAGGGTACTTGCAACTGGAGCAAGGACAGGCGAGGTCTGTCCGTCGTCAAATTCCTCGATGGAGGGAAAGCGGGAAGCCATGGTAGTAGTGGATATGTGTGGTGGTAATGATGTGAAGCTCTTGGGGGTCTGATGTCGTGCAGCTGTTCCCCTGAGACAGGGGTTTACCCGGCCACAGAGAGCTATCGGTTGAATTCTCGACGTCGCGTCAACCTCTCTCTCCATTACACACACTATGCAAACCCCAACCCCCCGAACGCCGGCGACCCCGAACACACCCACCCTCATTGATGGCGACCAACTTCCCCTCGAGCCCACTGCGCAACCCCCCGCAGGTACAGTCCTCCCGCCTCGCGACCTGCGTTCCATCGTCGAAAAGACCGCTGGCTACGTAGCGCGCAACGGCCAGGTCTTCGAGCAGCGCATCCGGGAGAAAGAAAAACATAACCCGAAATTCAGCTTCCTCAATACGAGCGACCCGTACTATGCCTTTTACTCATGGCGACTCGACGAGATTCGTGCTGGACGCGGGAGCCTTCTCGCCGCCGGGCGCGCCACCACAACTGCTCCTACGCCCGCTCCCGTCGGTCCAAAGGAGCCCCCAGAGTTCCGCTTCTCCGCCCGCATGCCAAACATCTCCGCGCAGGACCTAGATATTGTCCGCCTCACCGCGTTATTTGCCGCAAAACACGGCCGCTCCTTCCTCACTCCGCTCTCCCAGCGCGAGGCCCGCAACTTCCAGTTCGATTTCCTCCGCCCGAACCATAGCATGTACCAATACTTCTCACGGCTAGTGGACCAATACACGCTCCTCATCTCACCGGGCGGGGGTCCCAGTGTGGAAGAGCTCGAGCGCAACGTGCGTGAGAAGTTTCACATCCTCGACAAAGCGCGCGAGCGCGCGGAGTGGAGTAAGTACCAGGAGAAGGAGCGAGAGAAGAAGGAGGAAGAGGAGGACCAGGAGCGTTTGGCATTCGCACAGATCGACTGGCATGACTTTGTGGTCGTGGAGACGGTCGTGTTTTCTGAGGCAGACGACCAGACGGATCTTCCCCCACCAACCAGTCTCTCCGATCTGCAGTATGCAAGTCTCGAGCAGAAGAGCATGATGAGTCTCCACTCAACGCAGCCGCGGATTGAGGAAGCAATGCCGACCGCCGACGACATCATTCCAGAATACTACCCGCCACCCCAACCCCTACCTCCCCAGCAGCCTATGTGGACGCCCCCCGAGCAACACCACCAGCAACAACAACAACAGCACCACCATCCAGAGCCTCCGAAATCCACCTCCATGAAAATCCGCCCCTCCACCGTCCCGCGTGCGCTCCAGAAGCGCCACCAAGAAGCCACTGGTATCTGTCCAAACTGTTCACAACAAATCTCGCTCTCTGAGATGGCAGAGCACATGCGAATTGAGCTCCTCGACCCACGGTGGAAGGAGCAGCGCGCGCGCTCAGACGCCAAGTTTGCGACCACGAATCTCAATACCAACGACACGGTACTGAACTTAAAGCGGCTTGCGAGCCAGCGCGATGATCTCTTCGATTCTAGCACTGGGGAGACTATTACGCCCGAGGAGGCCGAGAGGCGGAAACGTGCTGCCACCGGAGGTGCCTGGGATGGTACACAGGAGAGTAGAGAAACGGTGAAGATGAGGAGTTATGATGTGAATGAACAAATTCAGGCTATTCACAGGAAGGCGGGGCAGGTGGCGAATCCGGGCGTAGGGCCGCAGAGACAGTAGTAATGTGTGTGCGTGGGTGGGTGAGGGGTGGGAGGGAGCCCTTGTTTCATTACGGTGTTTTCTTGCCCTTGTTTTGCACTGTACACTTATTATACGACCGGCTGTTTTGGGAATAAATTGCATCTAGAAGTCCCAGTCATTTGGGTTTTCCCGCAGATAAGGATCTTGATCGGTCGGGCCCCCAGAGCGAGTGAGAGTGCAGTATAAAGTTTTTCTGCTGTGCTACTTCTCGTTGCAAGTCCGCCAGGACATACTGTACATGATTGTATTGTACGTAGGGCTCTTACCATCTCCGACAAAACCCCATATTCCTATGTTGTGTTCTTGTCACCCCCTCTGTGTGCTTGGCTGCGAATGGAAACGTCAAAAACAGCAGGAACCGCCGCCCCTTGGAGCCAATGTCCGTGAAAAGCGAGGGCCGGGAATGCCTTCAATTACCGATTACACGAGCACATAGGGTAGGTCTCGATTAAACGATGTTTCGTGAAGCTAATGGATAAAAGGGTAAAGCCCTAAGAGCGCTGGGCTGCAATTCAAATCATGTAAAATTGTGCTGATAATTCACGTACATCGACGCTCGCAATCGTACTTCTGCGTACTCTAACATACGTCAAGCGTACAGCCTATCCGTACCTAGAGATAATAGTATGTAGGAGTCCTCACGACCGCCGTCTCACCAGTTTGGTATGACAATTAGTACTTTCACCGACTGACCCGGAGGTGGTTTGGGTGCCATTACAACAGCTTAGAATTGACAAAGTTTAGTTTCAAAACGAGTCCCGAATAGTGTTCTATACTAATTGGGCAGTGCACGATTCAATGAAATGTAGAGGGGAAGAAGGGACTGCAGATATAGTCACGTTCATCATACCGTCCGAGCTCATCTACTCTAACTACTAGTGATAAGGCCCGCTGGTGGTAAACTACTGAAACCGGTTGGGTACATAAGCCTACATTCGCGTACGTCCAAGTACCTGAGTTTCGGTGTACTGTACTGTATAATCAACATGACTAACAACCATACCATCATTTGCCAAATTTTGATATGGCTAATTATCTCGGACACTGATTGGCATATACTTTATAAACCATTTTCATAAGTGCTACCGTCTGCTTATTTGATGTACCAAACATGTCTGCAACCCGTGGGGAGAACTGAAAGACGAAACCATAGAAAATACGATCTTGTTAGCCGTCAAAGCTCCCAGAAAATTCCGCTACTTCAGCCAATCGCACTCATTCCTCTGAAAGTTGCACGTTGAATTTGTTTCGGCTTGCTTAAATTTCGTTCCAGATCTTTCCCGATCTCCAGGCCAATACCGAGCGGGCATAAGAAATCACTATCGAGTTCACTGGCTAATCAATATTACGGCTATTGCGGATCTATTTGGGGCTTTTTACCGAAGAAGCTATCGGCAGTTATCTCTTGACAGGGTTGCTGACCAGTTGTGCTGACATGTTAAATTTATCCCCTATCCGTTTCACAAAGGAGTTCGTGAATTGGGTATGCGGAGGAGCAAGTGGATAGCCAGCGAGCGACCCTTAAATACCCATCCGAGTCTGACATCAATCTCGCCTCGTTCAAACCAAGTAATATAATGGTCTTGATCGCTGCTACGTCGTTATGGGTCTCCATCGCGCTTATTGCAATAACGGCGTATTTTTTCCGTCCGGTTCGTAGCGAACTGTCCCTATATCGATTAATGCAACGGCTAATATGATCTGAGATTAAACAGAAGCGCGTTCGGCCCTACAGTAACGCACCAATTCTCACCACTTCACTCCTGGAAAAGCTGCAAAACCTGCGGGGTATGACATCACTGATACAGCATGGCTATACCAAGGTTTTCATTTCCCGCCCCACTGGCTGAAAACTTTGTCCTGATGTACGCACTTTAGTACAATCAAGGAACATTCCAATACACCACAATCCGTGGGCGGTGCCAGGTCATTGTTTGCAGTGATGCGCTAATCGCGGAACTCAAGAATGTGTCAAATGAGAACTTGAGTTTCGCCGCGTGGATGCAGGACTTCCATCAAATCGATACTATATTCCCGAACTATAGCGGCGGCGTGGATATGGTGCGGTGGCCGGCGTTCGCGAAGTTGTCATACAGGTGGTTTAAGAATACCCTTACCAAAGACCTGGCCGAGACGTTTCCACAGATGCAGAAGGATCTAACTGATGGCTGGGATCCCGAATATCTGGCTGCGACGGAGGACCCGATATACAATGTGAGCAGGAAATGCGTCGTTAGCGCGATTGGACGGTGTGTGCATATGATGTGTATCTGCAAAGACGGAGAGAATGTACTCACAAGCTAGATAGGTACCTCGTCGGAGAGCCGTACTGCCAGGAACCAGCGTTCCTAAAAGCGCTGGACGATCTCACTGCACAATGGGCGATTGCATCGCTGGTGGCGAGCGTTTTCCCCGGCTTCCTAAAGTCGTATGCAGTCCGGTACTTGACAAAGTTTGAGAAGCCGCGGCAGTACGTCCAGGAGAAGCTGTACGAGCTCGAGCGCGTTAAGGAAGAGAAGCAGGTGAAGGATGGTGTATGGATTCCGTACCACTAAGCTGGGAGGCGCAGGAGTTGACAGTGGTTGAATGTTTATAGTACGACTTCTTCTCCACCGTCCTTGCATCCCGGGAAAAGAACCAGCGAGACGATTGGCCTTTCGAACGTCTTATCACAGAGATATGTACCAACGCATTCGCAGCGATTCACACCACCAGTATGGTTCGTACTTCTTCTGCTTTCTATACGATCTTGACGATGATTGACGGGGGATCTGTGGAACTCCAGACTGTGACGACTGTGCTCCTCGAGCTCGCTGCACGCCCCGAATACCAAGTCACGCTCCGTGATGAAATCAAGAGTGTAGTCGCGTCGAAAGGCTGGACTCTGGAAGCCATTGAAGCCATGTCCCAACTGGATAGTTTTATGCTGGAGACGCGGCGTTTCCGCCCACTCGCCGATATCATGTTGAACCGAATGTGTTTACAGGATACAACTCTATCTGATGGCACAACCATCACACCAGGAACGACTGTCTCTGTTGGGTACTCTCCGCGCCTGCTTGACGGCCGGTACTACTCTTCGCCAACAGAGTTTGACGGGTTGCGGTACTATAACACGCAAGAGCGCTTCACTGATATTGATGGGGCTAAATTCCTCGGATTTGGAGCCGGGAAACATGCGTGGTAAGTACATCCCTAAGATAGTAACTGGTAACTGATAAATATAGTCCCGGGCGCTTCTTTGCCACGGCAATGGTCAAGACTTCGATTGCTATGTTGTTGGTAAGATATGAGTTGTTGCCGGGAAGCAAGGAGATGGAGTATGAGATGCGGTTTGAAGAGCAGAGAGTACCAAGTATAAAGGACAAGGTTTTGTTTAAGCCCCTTTGAAGTCATCGATCCCCATGATGACCAGGTAGCTGCGGACGGAATATAGCAAGATAAGCCCCTAATTCTAATTAATACACGTCTCGTGCTGGAGGATGTCGTAGGGTATGGGCTAGGGTTCTCTGATCATGCAACTTCCCGATTGAAAATTCAAATGTACCACACTCTTATTTTTTATTATGGTAGTCTTAGTGTGGTACACTATTTTCATAGAGCTCCTCGATTTTCAACTTTTGATATAGTTGATTATAGCGAGTTGAGTCAGGCGAATATCAATTACTCACAACCTCAACACCCCCAGCGAACTATTACTCAGAACATTTGGGTCTCAACAGAGTTTCATGGTATATCGGTAATTCAACCAACTTACAGTCCTTCAGCGTCCAATGGCTCGCTCAAGAAATCTACTAGATCATTTCCCATCATTCGTAGTGTTTCACCGGGTCGTACGTGATCCGGGTCGTACGTGATCCGGTGCGAACTGAAGGGTAGAGTGGGTAGACAAGTGGCCGTCTCAACTCCTCTCTTTGTAGGGTCGAATTCCATCCACAAGTAGAGAGTCCTGACAAAGGCCGGAAGAGGGGGTTTTGGCCCGATTTTCCGGTCCCTGGCACTGTTTTCCGACCCTCATCGTTTTCACCAAGGCATGTAATTTGAAACACTAATACCATTCCAGCGCTCCAATGACATTCCAAGCGTCTACCTACAGCGTCGTCCGAACAACGGCAGGCATGGTGTTTATCGTCCCAACCGAGGAGGTTGCGACCCAAGAGACCCATGCACCAGTTGAAAGGACACCAAGATGTATCGTTTACAGCTACAGAAGAAAGCAGAATGCGAACGCATCGTGTTGGAGGCATTTTTGCTTGTTTTAATCATTCTGCATACACTCTAACTAGAGTATGGCAGTACCAAATTCCCCTCTCCCTCCGGATAGCCGGCTAGGTGGGGGAGCTCCCCTCCTTCTACCCTTCTTTGCTTCTCTTCTCCTCCCCTTTCCCCTTCGACAAATGAAACAATGGCAAACGACTGATCGCACTTGAGCCAGAATGAAACGAAACGAAACGAAACGAAAAACTGCCACATATGCTCTGCTCTGCTCTGTGGCGTGGGAACTTCCCGACCTCTGTAGCCGCCAGCAAGTCCATCACCGCTTGATCACACATTTCCAGGGAGAACAGCTCCAATATTTGCACGTGCCTGCACCTCCCCGCTTTCCAGCCGGTTTCCTGCCCAACTACTTTCCACAATTCTCGCTGCTCGTTCTTCCACTTCTTGCAGTGGCGGAAGAGATGCCCCGCGCCTGGGCCGTCTCTCCGCGTGTTGGAGGCATTCCATGCAGGACTATTTGGGGCTTGTCTGCAGTACACACCGACTATGATCAGCATTTTGTAAGTCGTCTCCTCCCTAGCCATTAATGTAACTAGGCTAACAAGTCTATAGTGAGGGCCTCCATTCTCGAACCAAAGAACACGGACGTCCCATCCCGACTCAGCCCATATTACCGTCGAGGTGGGTAAACATATTACTCACGTTTATACTGATCCGGACCGAGACGGAATCACCTCGAACAATCATGCTTCACGGGTAACCAAACGAAAGCCCAAGTTGGCACCGGGCAAACTAAAACGTTGGAATGGCTAAGAAAAGCACACACCAGGGTTCGGGTAAAACGGCAGTAACCTCTGATGCGGGTGCGGGTTCTACGTAGGGAGTTGAGGTATGAGACTATATGATGAATATTAGGTTAATAGTATCACTACGGATGCTTCTTGGGCTCTATGAGCGTTCTTTTATAGGTTGTACCTAGTGTCCATATTTCTATTGCATTTTAGCGAAGGGCCCATTTTGGGCTGGTGGTTGCTGGGGATGGTCCGGTGCTGATAGGGGCTTAGGAAGATGAAAATTGCTCCTTTGAATGATAATGGAATAGCAAAATGAGTCGACCATGTTGGCACTCGATTCTATTGTATCTGGCCTATGTATTATGTGGGATTGTTGGATGCAATACGTTTGGGTGGATTTGATGAGTGTATGATAAGTGATAAATACAGTTTTGTTAGCTGGTGTGATGGATTAGTGCAGTGGAGTTTGGGAGAAGGCGAAAAGCACTTTGTATTCTTATACCCCAGTGAGGCAGCACTATTGGTTGCCAGGAATCACGGCTTCCATCGCAAAATCGTTCGAGTCGCTTTTAGACGCTTTCAGGCTTTGACCGGCGCGAAAGCAAATCTAGGAGTTGTCAGACGGGAGCCAACTTTGAAAGTACGGCGAACTTCCAGGCTTTCCGCGGACTTTCGCTGCGTTTTTCCTTTCAGGCAGATACACTTTCCGGCATTCATGCTTTCAAAGTTTCTTGCGGACGAGGCTGCAGCGGTTATCCGGCATGGTAAACTCAAGGTTTGGTATCCGCCAGCCAAGACGTCCGAAGCTCTGGCCAGCGGTGTAGCTCTGGCTAGTGGTGTATCCGGCGAACTTAGAACTTTGAGTGGCTTGAGTACATTCTGATCAGCCATCACTAGCATGGATATCGCGCAGATCACATATTCTCACGCTCGCACTCATCATACCCACAGGGTCAATCTGCATGGAAGTCGAGCTGCAGATTCCGCCGGCAAATTTGACTCGGAGATCTGCTCTCCCCATCAGTCCAAGTATCGCCATTAACCCAGCCCATCAATGAATCCTCAACACCATGGCAGTTGGGTATCGTGAGATTCTCAGGCAGATGTGGGTAGCGGAGTTGGTCGTGGGGATAGGCTTTGCCTAAAAGTCTATTGACATCATGATTGTGCTTGTAAGAGGATGAAAGATCGAAGCTCTATTCTCTATTCTCTATGGCAGGCAAAAGTGGACAAAACTATTAATATACTATACTTGCGAAAACGTATTTTTCGGTTTGTGGATCTGATGGCGGGAAGTCAACCCAAAAAATTGTCCCACACGAACCAAAAAACTCTGCAAATAGCATATGCGTATGCGTGTGTTTTTGCCTACATACGTGACTATCGCATTAGTAATGTACTTCGATGCCATTCTCGCGGTTTATCACTTGCAAATACACGCATATGCCATTTACAGAGTTTTTTGGTTCGTGTGGGACAATTTCTTGGGCTGCCATCAGATCCACAAACCGAAAAATACATTTTCGCACGTATACGAAATTAATAGTTTTGTCCACTTTTGCCTGTCATACTATTCTCTATTTACTTAAGTATGCGAGCGTAGTCTATCTCGTGGATCCACTAACTTAGTGGGTCTGCACGTGCTACCCGCTGGTGTAGGACGCGACAGCCAAGCTATGGTCGCATTCTATGTGGCCTGCCCTTTGTATGATCGTGGTATTCACACGATCTTGCAAATGCGCTGCAAGTCAGTAGTATAGATTGTCGTGCAAGCTGACGTCCGAGAAATTCGTGACAAAAAAGGGCCCAAATAATGAGTACAAAGGCCCAATTAACGGGGTCAAGCACCTCAAAATGGGTTCAGGACATCATTAGGTAGAGTATGATTGGCGGCCCTCCAATCTAGTTACATCCTGCATAAGTAATACCTAGTGATTAGATTTAGTAAAAAACTTCAACGTTTACTACGCGTGTGCAGGGTCTTAGGGTAACGCTAATATTCTGTCTATGCGAACGTGAATAGTGGGAGGAGATTCGTTCCTGCTCCTGTCCGTATAGATTATTCTATAGCTAAGGCCTGGTCGACATTTGGTCTTGCTGGTCTGTATTTCTATAAAGATTGGAGGCAGCAGAAAATGGGCTTATTTAGCTAGCACAGCTAGACCTCTCCAGTATTTTCAAGGGTTTCACCCACACTACACCCTGTACCTAGAGTCATGTTTTGTTCTACCATCCTGTATCGACCCATCCTTCATAGCATCACATCAAAAAAAACCACACAAAGTTTAGTTACGCACATACGCACGCACAAAAAGGGACCCTAAACTAGCAACCAACAAACAAGTAAGCAATGACATTACCACCCTTCCTCGCTCATCTACTCAGTTTTATTCAAGCCCTTCAAGCTACCCAAACTCAATGCCAGCCCCTGACTGCGACTTCTTATCCTCACGAAGCCCGTGATTGGCCCATCCTCGCCATCCTTCTCAATACTTAAATTTGCCAGTGCATCCTCACCTGCTTATTATTAGCCCCGCATCTCAAACCGTAGAGGAGGAGGATAACATACCAAACACACTTTTAGCGTACAGGTTCGCGCTCAAGAATTGGCAATCGCCCTTGAGACTCGCCTCTGGTGTGAGACAGGCCATATTTGTGCTCTTCATCAGCTGCTGCAAGAATTCTCTCAGACTCTTTGCCTTGCTGTTGATGTTGACCTTGTTCTCCCATTCAAACTCAGTCCACATGGTACGGAACTGTGTTTCGGTGCAGTGCGCCGGCTGGATATAGTCCATGATATCGACGTGCACATCGTTCAGGATCACCACGTTGGTTTCAGTCGACGAAGCGCCATCGTAGACCACGTTTCCAAAGATAACGCCCGTGTCGGTGGATGACACCTTGATAGTTGATTGCACACTCTGGAATGCGTGGGGGCCTAGGTTTTGTGTGGTGGGGCGCTCAACCACCTTGAGATCTCCGAGCGTCGCGAATTCGACGGAGAGGTTCTGTAGGGTCTCGGAGGTCTGGTTGACAAGTAACACATCAAGGATGATGTCGAACTGATGCACCTTGACATATGCCTCGGCGTAGACTGGATCCGAGAAGCCGGTGAGCTGAACCACGCGCGAAAGCTTCGAAGACAAGTCCTCTCCACTTGCATCTCCACCGGTCGCCTTCTCCAGGTCCAATACGGCATCATCGGCGCCCTCGGTGGCCGATTTCTTGCTCAGCTGTCGGATGTTGAGGACATCGTCCACCTGCGTCATGTTCTTTCCCTTTTCGGCTGCCTCCTTCGCTGACCGCTTTTTCTCCTCGGCCTGCACCATTTCACGGAAGGCCTTCCGTGTATCCTGCAAAAACACCATCTCGATATCCTTCTTGGTGTCAAATTCGGCAAGTGATCGAACGCAAGACATGACGCGGTCGATACTGTCTTCGTCGACGGGTGCCTTGACGAATGGACTCTGACCAACGCGGATGACACTAATCATGATCAGCATGGCCTCAGCCTTCAAAGCATTCGTTCGGGCAACATCGTTAGAGATCTCTGCATGTCGCATAACTAATTTGGTAAGGGTAGAGGCAAGCACAGTCGCAAGGTAGTAGTCTCCGTCCAAGATTAACGAGCGGAGTGGAGGCTTCGACGCAGACTTAACTGCCTCCAACTTCGCCGCCGCCGAGGACTCACTAGTAAGGGCGCTCTCGGTCGCATAAGTTCCGTCGGCAAGCACCTTTCGTGATCCAGAAGGGGCAGCCGCAGCTTTTGAATTGTCGTTGGTCTGCTCTGGATTTTCTCCGTCCGGCTGCTCGTCCAAAAGTCGCTGCTCGGAAGCCAGAATGGGAATCTCCCCCAAACTAGCCCGTATTCGTTTCCAGACCTCCCTGATGTCATTCTCATCCACACAGTATTCGCCCACAATCCACAGTGCACCCCGGTACACCTTGCCAGACCGGACTTCGCTCAGGGTTACCATCAATCGTTCGATAATCGATGCCCGAAGATTGGGAAACTTCTCCACGACTTCCTTCACAAATGTGATGACATCGACGGCCGAAGCACTGTTGAATTCGCTGATGAAGTCCATAAGCAAGCCGACAACACTGGCAGCAACCTCCGAGAATTTGATTGCACAAGAGTGGATAGCGTGAATCAGCAGCTGTCTGTACTCGTTGTTCTTCTCGTAGTCCTGGTCGACGGTCTTTGCAAGTTCTTTTTTCAGCAACATAACAACCTCCTCCACATTCTTGCTCGACACCATGTCCATCGCGATATCCAGAGCCTTTTTGCGCACATCAATATCGGGACCCGACAAGACTCGCAGAATCTCCATGGCCAGGCCATCTAAGACACCTTCGTTTTTCTTCCTCAACAGATCAACTTTCTCCAATACAATGAGCTTGACATTGTTATCCGACACCTTGATGCACAGCTCAATAAACTTTCCGGCCGCCGCCTTGATGGCAACGGGGTTACTTGTAAGCGCCGTTAAGCTTGTTGCAGCCTCATAAACCACCGTATTCGACGACGCTTCAAGCAGATCGAATATTAACCGCAAGTACCTCGCCTATTCTATCGTTAGCATGACCAACCATCTTGGGAAATGCACTCCAAACCTTATTCCCAGGATTCACCACAGCATCCTTGCGGATAAACTCAATCAACACCAACTGTGTCAATTCGTCTAACCCTGGTATATCTTCAAACACAATCGTCAAGTAGTCCAGCGCCTTTTCGTGAGAGATTGAGCTGAGAGCTACAAATGCATTCCGCTTGCAAGTGTTGTCGTTCTCGGCCTGAAGGAAGGTAAGGATGAGCTCGGGAGCGTCGGGTATTAGGTGTTCTGAATGTTGGAATATCGATGACACCGCTAGGACGGCATTCTTGCGGACGTAGGCATGGCGGTGTTCTAAGCACTGGCGGGCAGAGGAGAGGAGAGGCTCTAGGAGCTCCGCATCTTTGATTTTGCAGAGGAAGCGGAGCGTGGCGCCTCGAATGTACTCGTTGGGGTGTAACAGATCGTTCCGAATGCCGTTGCTACAACATGTCGCCATGATTAGCTCCGATAAACTTCAACCCTGTGAGCTACTACACTTACCAAACTAAGATCATCTCCTGCTTCAACTTCCCCGTTGCATCATGTTTTGGACAGATCTCATAGTAAAAGTATAGTAGCTTCTTTAGTGCTTTGGTTTTGCTCGGCATCACGAATCGGATGATGTGCATCAGTAGCTGTGGAAGTGGATCGCCATTGAGCATTACGGTCAGGATCATGCGCATTGTCTCTTGCTTGCTCTCGTCCGTGCCTTTTTCCAGCTGCTGCATAAACTGCTGTACCGAAGGTTGGTCCGCTGCATTGTCCATATGGACCATTGAATACGAGGACTCCAGAAAGGACGTCATGACGGTTGGCTGTGGTGGCTGTAGACTTCTCGGGGGTGTCTAAGGCTCACACCAGGGTGCTTCGGTGCCGGATTGCGGGTCAGAGACTTTCAGAAGTGGTAGTAAAACTAGTGTAGTCGAATGCCCCCAGATTGTCGCAGATATACTTTGAGAAGGGGTATCGAAGCTGCGTCGGCCGTAAATGATAGTATAAATGTTCGTAGTGGGGTGGAGAGACACTCTGGTCAATTGTGTTCTCCTGCTCCACACGAGGGTGGGACTTGGCGTTCTCACAATTACGCTTCACTACATATCAAGCTTCAAAACGGGTGATATGCAATGAATGGAAGCTCGTGAATCAAAGCAATGGCATTAATTGTTACTTGAGTACATTGTACAAGCTAAAGCAGAAGGGTATGGAAGGGTATCTAATCCAACAAAACCAACGTAATCCAACTAACTCCTCCATGCTAGTCAAAAGTCCGATATCAATCACTTGCTCACCATCGAATATAACATAACGAATAAACGTCCAACAACCAGCCCCAATAATGGAGCCATAAAATCACTCCTATACACCATAAGCAATAATACAATAGAATCCGCCCACTTACAATCTGCATTGTCTCGTTCCCAAAAATCATCTGCAGAAGTCCTGCCTCTGGGTACCAACTTAAGCTCCGTCCGTAGTTCAGTAAAAGGTGCCTCAAAGCTTGAGTCCCCCAAACTCAGGAACTCGAGAGACCAATGCCCGAATAGCAACAGTCGTGACTGCATTAACGGGAACCGGCGTAACTATTGATGCTGCCGGTATTCCGGTGCTGATCATTATTCCCCCAGTCCTAGAGCTGATTGCTATCCTTCCAGCCCTAGAACTAGAACCAGAGCTGCTGCTGATGTAATAACTGTTACTGGAATCTGTACTCGTACTATGGCTAGTTCTGATCGTGGAACTGAGTTCTGATCGAGGAAACATTTCTTCAGACTCATCCGTAAGAGTATATAACGATGGCGCTGCACTGTATCTTGGCCGCCTAACCTTGGCTCTAAAAAATCCCTCTGGAGGCGGTGTTTTTCGATACCTCTTTAATGACTGTAGTGGGGGCGTATCTAAGCGCGTAGGCGCAGTATAAGGTGTTGGTTTGTTAATATCATGATCCGGTTTCTGTGTAATTCCAACCGACGATATTGTAGGCTAGACAGGGAGGTGGGCGAGCTCAAAGTTAGTAAACAGCTTTGACATCTGTAACCTCTTTTTTGATTGTTGGATGGGGTAGTACCATAATAAGACCATCATTCTCCTCTGCCGATGTAACCAGACGAATACTTGCCTGCTGAGAAATAGCCTTTGATGCGGCGAAAGGAGACGTTAGACATACCACAGGCGAGGCGTAATTTCCGGGATGAAATATAGCTTCTCCTTGGCTCCCGTTTGATCCTGATTTTTGGGAAATCACACGGGAGTCTGTGCTGTTATTAAAATACTGAGCGAAGTGAAGATTTTCAGGACCAATTATATCCCTCGGGCTATCCAGAGAGTCCGATAGGACAACTATACTATGGAAATCGTCTTTTCCCGAGGATGCCTCCGAAGTCTCAGTGATCCGATGGATGTGCGGGCTTGAGGTTTGAGTAGCAGCTTCGGTATACTTGGCTTCAACAGCTTCCTCCCGGAACCTCGAAATTAAATCTTTCACCGAGATCTTTGGAGGAGTAATCTTTCTTCTCCATACCGACTGGCGTCTATCCAGACTATTAAGCCTGAATCTCCTTGGATCAATCTTCTCCCTCTTCTCCACGATGAGTAACTGTGAGTCCTCAGAGTCAGTCATAACTTTAGGTTTTGGTGTTTTAACTGGCCGCGGTTCCGATACAACAAGCTGAGAGAAGAACGATGAAGGAAGAACTTTAGCAACCGGTGGAGTAGAGTACACCAGAGAAGAGAGTGAGGTACATCCCGTTGACCATTCGGATGCAAACCGAGATATAGGTCCATCCAACGTGATCCCCGAATTTTCATCTTCTATGTTTATTTGATCGTGAAGTGATTCGCTCAAGGTTCGGCGTTTTTTTGCTGGATACTCTTTAGGAGTTTCAACAGGCATTGTTGCTCTCCTTCCCTTATGGCTGTTGGTTGCTCTTGAAGCTCTCAGTATCCTTTTTGGGGGAGGTGGAATTTTTAGAGGCGGCATCGAATCATTCTCGTCCTCTCTTTCGAGCTTTGCAAAGATCCGGCTTGCTTTTCTGCTAACGGCTTTCCGTATGTTTGCTCGTCTGGAGAAAGAACTGCCGCTAGCAACCACAGAAGCCAATGTACGCTTTCGAGGCGGTGATCTCGGAGGGACGGGAGGCGCAGACATTGCCTCAAACTTGGCGATGAGGGAACTGACTTTGGCTGCTACTCTTCGACCGAATGACTGTGGGCGACTGGCGGGAGGGGTGATCGGAGAGGAGACGGAAGCCATTGTTTATTGTATGTTGCAGTATAGGCAACAGACTCAAGACAAATGTAAGAGGACAGAAGGCTGGAAATAAATGTACATGAGGCAACTACTAGAAGGCAGGGAGAGATGGATGAGAATTGGGAGCAGCAGCGGCAAGAGTTGGTTATGTCAAGGAGAAGGAGAAGGAAGTGTGATTGTAAATAGCACTACGAATGCTATAGCAAGCACTGCGCAAAGAATTTTCAAGTCCTCATTGTTCAAAGAGGAGAAAAAAGGGTAACAGCGATAATTAGCAATAACTCCTAGATTTTAACGCACTCCAAGAAATGTATCGCTCAAAACCATCCAGCCAGCTATGATGCGTGCCAAAACTTGCAGCAAGCAATAATCACACGCAACTAAGCCGCTAGCCATCTGGGGTAATCGCACCAAACCCAAGAAACCAGAGAAGAAAGAAGGAATCAAACAAGGAATACACATAAAGTTTGCTCGAGGTCTCGTCTCGTCTCTATCCTCCATCATTAGCCGTCTCCTACTAGCTATAACATCCCATCTAGCATCATCATAACCATTACCAAGACACATATGCATCGTGACAAGCAAACCAGCCCTCTAACAAGCACACCCTTCTTGTTGAGAGTTGTCGTTATTCCTGATATCAACGTTGATCACTGCCAGCACCCATTAGTCTCTGCACACATGGCTTCAATGTGTAAATCCACTTACTCTCTGGGCTCTGCTCCGGCATCGAGTTCTCCATCCCCGGCAACGCCTGCGCAATCTTCTTGAAAAGCGGTTTAACGTTGTGGCCGGCCTTTGCGCTGGTCTCGATGAACATGACCTTGAACTCTCTCGCCTTCTTTTCTCCCTCTTCCGTCGTGACCTGCCGTTTGTCGTTCAGATCCGTCTTATTTCCTACCAGCACAATAATCACATCGTTCCCACGCTCTCCGCGGACATCGTCAACCCATTTGGATGTGTTCGTGAAAGAGGTTCGGTTCGTGATGTCGTAGACCACAACAGCCACACTTGAGTCTCGAATATAGGACGGAATTAGCGACCGGAATCGCTCCTGACCAGCCGTGTCCCAGAGCTGTAATCGAACTGTCCGGTCATCGAGGTACATGGTCTGTGTCCCCCTCGAACGTCAGTGATTTCGTTCGCCTCCAAGAGAGTCGGAGCATGGATCTGATACTACGCACCTTTGACAAGAAATCGATACCGATGGTGGCCTGGTAGGTGTTGTCGAACGAATCGTACATGAACCGTGTGATCAACGAAGTCTTTCCCACTGAACCACCAAGCGTCAACTCCTCAATCACCGCCTCTAAGCAAACCGCCCTGGCTAATTGGCTTTCAATTCGTACGTACCGCTTTGCTCTCCAAGGAATACTAACCTGTATACACGTTAGCAAAACTCGTTGCTGTGGATGATGGGAAAGGGGTTCGGGAGCTCACTTGAATTTCTTGAGCGGGTTCGAGTACGAGCCCACCGAGGTTGAGGTAGACATGATGGCGGTATTCAGAGGGGCGAACGAGGAGGTAGAGATGTGTTGAGGAGGTAGACTAAAATGAAGTCTGTGCGAGTGCTGGAGTTAGTGTGTGTAAGTATCTTGAGCTGAGTTGAGCTTAATGGCGCTTGGGTGGCTGACGGATGCCAAGCGATAATAATACCAGCCACACATATTCAGTCTGACAGTGAAGTCTAGGTGATGGTGCGAATCGCATTAAATCAAATCAAATCATTTGGTAGACGGAGATGGATCACATGTGCACAAACAAAAGAAACAAAATCCTTCAATGCAGGAACAAGAAGCCCAGTACAATTTCAAACTCTACCAGCAAGACAGAAGAAAGAAAAAGAAGCAAAGAAATAAACACGGAAGAGCATCCCATCCTCCATCCCAAAATACTTAATACAGCAATGCGAAGCAAAAGCATTAACATGTCACACTCCCATTTAATCCCATTAGCCCTACACAACAATATACAGCTCATGCCTGATCAATCTCTCCTCATCCAGGTTCGGATAGTAGGGCACCAAAGCATCCGCACTCTGCACATACGCATTATTATACAACCTCCAGTACGGTGTCCGGACCTTCCTCGCCGGGTGGAACAACCCCGCCCATACGTAGTTCATGACTAATCCCGGTCCAATCGCCATCCTGATCGCATCCACAGCCTCGATAATCCGGTCGATGACGTGGGGAGATGTCTCAAAAATGTTGGGGAAGATCAGGTTGAGTAGATGCATCATGGCATCTTCGCAGCCCAGCCCAACCACTCCGAGCGCAATGTGCTTGACAACCGACGCCGCCGTTTGTCGATGGACTTGATCTCTGTCGATGAGTGCGTCTTCGAGTAGTGGAGTGATCGCGTAGACGTAGTCCTTCGCCATTTCACCAATATATTCAAACAGGAAAGACATAGCTTTAAGAACACCGTTCTGAACGTTGAGCTCTGGAACACGGTATTCGTTCATGAGGGCTGGAAGCACGGTGAACGGAGCACAAGTCTCAGCAACGATTCCGATTGCAACGGCCGTGCAAACACGTGACTGACGTTCCTGTACTCGGAGATTATTGAGGAGGGTTGCGAGCACATCCTGCGGACCAATAGCTTTGGCGATGAAACCGAAGGTGTTGTTGGCTGCTCTTCGAATACCTTTCTTGTGAGCTTTCAACATGTCGAGCAACTCAAAACAGATTCTCATCCACTCCCGTGCGCTGACAAATTCAGCACCTCGATCTGCAATACGTCCGACCAGATCAATTGTGTTTTCCTGAACCTTTTCGTGTCGATTCCGCAAAATTGGCGTCAATCGGGGAAGCAGGTCTTTAATTGGTGGCTGCATGCTGTTAATACCGACAACGGTGACAATCGACCGCAATGCACCCAAGATAGATCCGAGGACTTCGGGGTATTCCTCGCCGAGGTATTCGTATAAAACTATTCCAAGCTTGCCCATGAGTGCATCTTCACCGCATTGTTTCATTACGACTGCAATACGTGAGATTAGGTCCGCACTCTGCTGCCGAACCGCGGAGCTCTTGTTGTTCAATCGCCACAAGATGGTACTGACGATCTGTGGTAGATAAGGCTTTGTGCGTGTTCCGAGAGCGTTGACAACAGTACCAAAGCCATTCAACATGACAATGTCCTCGATGCTCTGTTCCTGGAATGCGTACAAAACGCCATCAACAAGTCGTTCTTCGAGTCGCTCGCCGATATCGGCCGCACCTAACGACGCAATGACCTTCTCTACACTCTCTAATGTCATTTTTCGGTAGGGCTCGCTTTCATCCTTGAGGTGATCCACAACTCGTTCGACAATCTCACCGCATCCAACCTTTTGTGCAAGATCAACCGTTGTTTCTACAACCTGACGATAGTTGCGCTTGTCCAATGCCATGCGCCTGATCCAAAATGCTTTGAAAAACTCAGGCAAGACGTGTTCCTTGAGATATGCAGCGGTTACACCTTCCGTTCCGGCGCACTGACTGACAACTTTCAAGACCACCTTCTTCATTTCCTCGTCAGGACTCTGAAACTCGCGTAGTACAATACCCATAACTTCGCCAGTGTAGTAGTTGGCATACTCTTCATCCATCAACGGGATAACATACCCAACTGCTTTCAAAAACCCAGCTAGTCCCTTACCCCTTTGTTTTTTCGCACCAGTCCAAAGGGGTTGAAGGATCGAGTCGAAGCTCTCAATACCGTAAGGGTGAGCCGCTTCAGCCAATGCTGCGATTGCCAAACTCGTAACAGTGCGGACCTTGGCTTGTTCATCTTCGAGGTTGGGACCGATACACTCCACTAATCCCTTCAGATGAGGTAAGATAGCACAACCCATCAAAATGGGAATCTGTTGCACAATCTTGACACCGGTGTGACGGGCTTGCCAACTCTTCTTACTCCTACAGACTGCACGCAAGAAGGGGAGTAGTGCCGGGATACCAAGGGCTGATGCGACGACGGCAAATGCTCTTGCAGTGGTGTTACGCACATATTCGTCGACGTGATCGATGTCAGGTCTCATTGTTGAGATCATGTGTGCAAGTCCAGCGGCTTTCGACAGATTGCTGATAATTTCTCGTCCCTCCACTCGTGCGTAATAGTCCTGATCAATCAAAAGGGGCTCTATGACAACCAAAATCTTGTGAGTGTAAGGTCGGACGAGATCGTCCAACTTGTACAGAATTCGATCAATAACTTTGACCAATAAATGTCTTTCTTGGTCCTCCAAAGTCTTCTCCATCAGCAACGGCAAGATTTGATTAAACAAGGGTCCTGCACCAAATTGTCGGGCATTATCAGTGAGTTGCCGAAGAGCTGTTTTCCTCATGGGTGGGGTGCCGTTCTTTACTTTCAGAAGCAGTCGCATAATTTTTCGCTCTTTCAATTCGTCAACCGTCATCTGATTCTCGTCGGCACCATCTACCAACTTGCCGAAATATTGCATATCTTCAGCCTTGAAGAATTGGAGATCACCGACACCGGGAATGTCCGTAGGCATCTGTTTACCCAATACCCGAGCATTCTCCGGCTCCTGCATCATGAATCCACCAATTCCTGACGCCGACGCCATGGGAGTAGGCGTAGACATGAGCTTGCGGGCCGGTAGACGGACGGGAGCATATCCTGGAGGTGGTTCGAGAATCTTGTAACCCTCACTAGGTAACATTTCGTCGAGTTCTTCGTCAGACAAGGCGGCATTCCTATCTCCGAGTCCGAATGTGAGCGGCATCTGTGGTGCTGCAGCCGATGACGATGGGTGAATAGGTGTAATGAGTCCTTGGTTTCCAACCGGTGTCGCGGTGGAGAGGGATGGTGCCTGATCCCATCTAGACCTCTTAACAATAGGAGTCGCATCCGGAGCACCAGCAACATCCCATCGACTGGATCGCGGTTTCTTTGCGGCTTCCTCCTCATCCTTAGTCGTCGCAGAACCGTCACCCGCAACATCCCACCGCTTTTTCTTTGGGAGCATTAGCAACTGTCCAAGAATTCATTGATGGAAGGCAGGATGTACCCTCTTCCTAGTGCCTTCCGACACACCGTCCCTCTCCTTATCCTCCAATTTTAGGGTTGCCTCATGTTCTACGCCATCCATCTTGTCGCCAGACTTTATCATTTCCTCAATCTTCCTCCGAACTCGCTGCTCTTCTCGTTCCAACTCGCGTTCCTGCATGACCTCCTTATAGCTACGGCCTTCTTCCTGGTCGCTCCCATTTGCGAATCCATCCTTTCGTGTTGGCGACAGTTTGCGCGTGAATCTCCGCTTCTGGTAATCGGTTTCGCGATCTGCAATCTGGCTTCCCTGCGCGTGACTCGCCATCGGATCAATATCATCGTCGGCCCTCGCAAACTCGTTCATCATCTCATTCGTCGCAGTGTACTGGCCAACTAAGCGTCGCGTTCCGTCGCCATCGGTCATATCGGTGTCATCGTCGTCATCAGGAAGTGTAGTGTTGTATCCGGCAAACTTATCGACACCAGTGCGATCGAACAGAGTGGTGTCGAAGGTGTCTGTCAGCGCGACTTTTGTGGAAGTATCGGTTCGCTGGTTGGAGGGATCAAAGGTCTTTGACTTCGGTTTGAGAGCATTGCGCTCTTGTTGCAGGCGGCGGACCTCTTCGAATTCAGCTGTAAAGGGGTCAGATGCAGCATTCTTCGGACGCGACTTGCCAGAGCACATACCGTCAGCCATGGCGACAAAGATCAGACAGCCTGACTATACCAATACAGAATATAAGAGAAGCAGTCTATACTTGTAGCTGTAGGTGAGAAATGCTACAGTTGATGTGAAGTACGATGTTTGGGGGGGGGGGTTGTCGTATGTCGTTGTCGATGTCAATCAATGTCGATGCGTCGATGCTCGAACCAAGTGGAAGAGGCTGAGTCGGCAAGAGTTAGGAAGGAAGGGCGGTGGCGCGGCATGACAATTATGTGAACTGCCGCTCTTCCTGATTGGCCACATCGGAATCCTGGGATGGCTTTTGCCTCTCAACCCACTCCTCTCCTCGCTTCTCTTTCACCCATCTCCAACAGTCGACCCTTCACTTCACCACCTCTTTCTCGACCACTAATCTTCCATAGGGGTCTGTTCGATATTGACCCTTCAGCTTGAGATACTTAAGTATCGCTGATCCCGATTCATTCCCCCCTGAATATCTCTTCTTGGAAGACACAACCAGAACTCCAACAACTGCGACACAGCTGACAGTCCTTCAACTTGGTTGCAACTGCTGCTTCGCACGTTCCACCTCGAGTTTCACAACCGCGTCGACACAAAACACCACCAGAACGCGATCTCGTTCAACCTGCTAACCATTTGAAAGGACCGGCCAACGTGATCCTTCTTTCTTCAGGATCACACAAAGGGCTGGGGTTCTGCAACTGTTGCACATTCGAGTCGGTCGGTCGGTCGGTATTGGTGCTGCTGGATTGTCTTTTTTGTTGGCTATACCGCTCGCTGGTTTCTCTTTTGTTCTTTCAGGACAATCTTTGTACCCCCGCTGGATTGCTATCTTGTGGCAGTTTGCTGTGTCCGCTTTGAGGCTCAGGAATCTGACATCTTGTTGTGTATCCTGTCACTCCTACTTTGTGTTTGAGCTTCCCCAAAAAATCCATAAATATACCTCACTTTTCACCGGAAAAAAAGAGATAAGAGAAGAAGAGAAAAGCAGAAATTCATTGGAGAGGCGGTCTTGTGTATAGCGATTGGATTCTATCGACCCTGTGGACACACTTACCTTCCGACAGTGCAAGGCTTCTGCGGTAGCATACGTTCCCTTTACTGTTGCTGTTGTTTGGGTGGCACTCCGAAGGGTATAATCCAACTTCATTTTTACCGTCATACAAGGAAGGAAGGAATAGAAGGACGTCCCTTTGTCTCTTATCTGCTGTACTCTGTGACGGATCGGATTTTGGCACCTGTCAACAACCAACATTCTTCACGCCAGATTACAATACAACATTAATTCGCCATGTCATCGTCAGTCTTCTTCAAGTTCAAATCGCAAAAGGAACCATCGCGCGTTGCCTTCGACGGAACAGGAATTTCTGTATTTGAACTCAAGAGACAGATTATACAAATCAACCGGTTAGGCGACGGTTCAGACTTTGACCTCGCAATATATAACCAGGATACGAATGATGGTTTGTGATGACTCTGTTGTGTTGTATCCGAAGTAGACGATACTAACAAATCCATTAGAGTATAACGATGATACTACTATTATTCCCCGTTCCACTTCCATCATTGCCCGCCGACTTCCACCTACTAAGCCTGGACGAGGTACTGCACAACGCTATGTGAGCGGCAAGATGCCAACTAATGCCCTGCCAAATGCTGGACGGCGGGAAAAGAACTTTGGAACCACTGCTCAGCCCCAGAAGAAACAGGAGACTGAACAGAACAATACCCAGAGCAGCGCCCCGGCACTAACAGGTGCAGAATCCGAAGAAGATATGATTGCAGCCATGTTTCAGGCCCAGAGCGAGCAGTGGAATAAGACACAAGAACAGTTGGCAAAGTAAGTTCTTATCAATGCGTTCGTGTGTAATCCATTCATTATATACTGACCCTGGATTCTAGTGCGACACCTGTCTATCGCGGTGGTGGCGGTGGTCAGGGCTTTAAGAAGAATGCCGCACCTGCACCAAGTCATCCTCCACCTACTGGTTATGTCTGCTATCGGTGTGGCGAGAAAGGTTTGTCCTCATGTCTTATCAACCGTGGAACTTATCTAACTTTCTTCCCAGGCCATTGGATCCAGCAGTGTCCAACCAACGCTGACCCCAACTACGATGGTCGACCACGTGTTAAGCGTACTACAGGCATCCCTAGGTCGTTTCTGAAGACTGTCGAGAAACCCTTGCCACCCATAAATGACGATCCATCGGTCACACCGCAGCAGAACCCGACTTCGGTTATGGTTAACGCAGACGGTGAATACGTTGTTGCACTTGCCGACCAGGCGTCTTGGGAATCATATCAAAAGAAGGCAGGCACGACAAACAAACCTGATACCCCAAAGGGGAACAAAGATCTCCAGGACAGGGGTATCGAGTGTAGCATTTGCAACAAGCTAATGAGAGATGCTGTCAAGACACCCTGTTGCGGAAAGATCTATTGTGAGGAGTGTGTACAGAACGCACTACTGGAGAGCGATTTTGTATGTCCTTCATGTGAAGCTAAGGAGATTTTGTTGGATTCGTTACTCCCAGATGCGGAGACAAGAAATAAAATCGAAGAATACAAAAAAGAGAAGGAAAATGGAGGAATCAATGGTGTGATGAAGAAGGTGAACGGTTCTGTTACCGGTGCGGGTAGTGATGCGATTCAGGATAATCAGAAATCAAAATCACCTTCCGCAGTGCCACCGCCGACTGCACCGACTGCTCCTGCTGCTCTAAGAGGTGTTGCTCCTGTTAACAAGTCACCATTGATTGCAAGGTCGTCGGCAACTATTACACCAATTCCTTCCACGGCGTCTATGTCTATGGTAGCAAAGAAACGGCCCGCAGATGACGAAATTGGACCTGAAGTTCCCCGTGGACCTGCAGCTATGCGTCAACAGCAACAAACCCAGATGGTTCAGCAATTCCCGAACCAAAATGCGTATACTCCTGGCCCCCCGGTCGGCCCAGCGAGTATGTATAACCAACAAGCAGCACAGGCTCAGGCATTCCAGCAGCAGTATCCTCACCACGGACAACCTGCTTATGGCAACAATGGATATGGGGGCTTTGGCCCGGCGGGTGGTATGGGTATGAACAGTGGACCTATGGGAATGAACGGCATGAATGGAATGGGCCCCATGAATGGTAGCGGCGGCGGCTTTGGATACAACAATCCTCACGGCTATGGCGGCGGCTTCAACCAAGGCTTCCAACAACAAGGTTTCGGTTCCGGTAACTTCAACACGGGGTTTAACCCCACCTACAGTCAAAGCAACTTCAATCCTCCTAACTTTCAGCAGCAAAAGTATGTTCCTCCAAACAACATGACAATGATGACCGGCGGCTTTAATGTCTTCCCGAACCAGCAGAAGACAGTGTTTAGCGAACCCTTTCCAAGTGAGGAGGATAGTCCGTACATGCGCAAGCCTGTGAACCCACACCGTCATGCACGTCCAAAGCGGATCAGGCCCAGTGATTTTAAGGCGGTCGGCGGGGAGATGATGTAGGATGTCGCTCCTCTCCAGACAGCTGCAGCGTGGGACCATCCGTGGGCGTGGAATGGTGGTGGTAGGTGTGAATAAGAAAGTACCGGGGGAGGTGGAAGGAACCGGGGTATATAAAATTGGTGTGGCTTCTTGTTTTTGAATTCGTTCGTTTGTTAGAAGGGATGGAGGTTCGTGCGGGGTATATTAACTTCTTTCTTCGAAGCTTCCGCATGCCTTTTTGTTGTGTTTGTGTTTTCTCGGTGTGATGGATGTACCCGTATTCTTGAGAGCAGGCTGGCGTTTAGTTGTTTGTCTTTTTTGCCATACGGTGATTTGTTGGCTAGCTGGATGGATTGTACTTTTACTGTGAATGCATGGGTTTTCTGTAGTAACTAGTTAAGTCGCGTACGTATAGCAATTCCGCAAGTGCAAGTGCACATATTTATGCAACAGATTGTTGCTAGTGACCAAAGCTCTGGAAATGAGAACAAGGTAGAAGTAAAACCAGGTTTGTTTGTTTGTAATCATATTGCATTCGGCCGCTAGCGGCCATGGCATATATCCCACACATAGTTCCTCCCCGCTTCTTCCGTAACATAAAGAAACAAAAGCAAAGTCGCGAGTCCTCTTCCCCAAAAAACAAAAGAAACCGCCAAAAACAACATCAACTTTTACACCCCCCCATCACTCGACTCCTCGTGATCTGAGTTCTCCGCCTCCTCCTCCACTCCGCTAATTCTGCCCACATCTGTACGATAAAGAAAATCTAACAGCGCGTGCGAACATTTTTCCTCCGCAAAAACAAGAGACATCGGCAAACTAATCTTTGGCTTCTTCAACACCTTTTTAATACCTTCATACCCCTCTTCCCCCTCTTGCCCGTCAACCCATAGCCTCCTCTGTTCTCGTTTCCATCTTTTGCACCACTTAAACAGGTGGTCTCTAGTCTGATATTCATGCCCACACCACCAGCACTTCATATCTCTTCTTTTTCCAATGTGCATTAAGTATTTCCCCAAAAGAGCATGTCCTGTCTTAAGTTGATAAAACCTCGCCGCAATCGATTTTTGGGACTTCATCACCGCACTGTTACCCCCCCTCTTCACCAAATCATACCGATAACTATGCTTCGATTTCTTTCCCATCTTCTTTATTTCTTCTTTACTTTCTTCCCACTTCGTCTCCGTTAATCGTCGACTGATGTGCGGGAAAGATATATCATTCAAATGAGGTAGCGGATTTTGCGTTTCGGTATAACTCCCGCAATGCTTATACGCCGCTTTCGTTGCTTGTTGGTCCGCTTCTTCATTGCCTTTCACACCCTTATGCGCAGGTACCCACCGGTACTCCACCTTGATGTTTCTATCGGTCAACTCGCCTTCCCAATTTATCGTTCGTAGCGCCAGTACCTGTCCTGGTCCCGGCTCGTCCGATTGTATTCTTCGTAAAGTTGCTTGGGAGTCCGTAAAAATCGTCACTCTCCTCACTCCTTTTCTTCCGCAAATCTCATCCGCAATTTTCACTGCTTCCGACATCGCGTACATTTCTGCGTCAAACGCCTCCTTCTGTCGGCCTAGGTATACCCTCCTCTTATTCCATCTTTCCTCTTTCCATACCACCGCACACCCTACCCACTCATCCTCTTTTCTCGATCCATCAGTCCAAAGAACTAAGCCCTCCCTTTCTTTTCGTGCTTCTTCCAACGCTTGTTCTTCTTCCTGAATTATCACTTGGCCTTGCAGCCTGTTTTTAATTTCCGGTAGCGTGGTCCCCTCATATCTTCTTCTTTCAAAGGGGTAATCCTCCGGGATCAACTCATCAATCCCCTCCACCCTCCTAACCACGTTTCCTTCCATCTCTATCATTTTCCCTCCGCCTAAAACATCGGGCATCATCATTTGCCTCATCTTATACCGCCTAACTCGGTTATTAAGAATCGCATTCGCCGGTCTAAGTTCAGCATCATTCATCAGAGCTCCTTGAGGTGTCGTTCGAAAGTATCCGGTTACCCTTCTGCCCTGTTCGTTCAAAATCTGTTGTACCTCTTGCACTCTATTTTTCTTTCCCTTCCACCACAACTCAGCCCCGTATAAAGCAACGGCCTGTACTGCAGCGATCTGAATTCTTTAACATCCTTCTGGGCTTAATCCTTTCTTCATCATCAAGGATCTCACCCTACCTTGCGCCCTTCTTGCTTTCGCAAAGGTCTTTTTCGTGTGATCATTCAGGGCAAGCATACTATCCAGCCATACCCCCAGCCACTTTGTCGCATCTTTATTATATGGAACCTCATGACGTCCAACCCTTATCTTGGCCTTCATCTTTGGTTCCTTATTGTTTCTCTTTCGAGTGAACAATATCGCATTGGTTTTTTCAATGTCAAACTGACAGGCGTTTTCCTTCGCCCAAATCTGTGCTTCCTTGATGCATCCCTCCAGTCGTTGTGTGCATTCCCCCACATCCTCCCCCTCTACCACCCATGCCACATCATCGACAAAAGATATGCCCTCACTTCCGCACTCTTCTTCTTTCTTTTCAACTCTGCCGAACAACCCCGAAAGGTAAATGACGAAAAGTACTGGCGACACTGGCGACCCCTGTGGAACTCCCGTTTCCACATCCATACTGTCTCCCTCCTTTCCATCCATCGACATAATCACTTTTCTTTCTTCCATAAAGCTCTCCACCCACCTCACCAGGTCGGCTTCAAACCCCATTTCTTCCATTCTTTTTATCAAGTTCCCCTTCGCCACATGTGGAAAGGCTCCCTTAATATCCATCAACAGCACTGCCGCGGTATTCCCCCTCCCCCACGCTTCATCAACTCTCTTCATCAACCTTCCAACCGCATCTATTGCTGACCTTCTCTTTCTGCATCCGAACTGCCTGTCGTGAAGTAGCTGCCTTCGCTCACACTCCTCTGCTATTGCATTTGCCGCTACCTTCTCGACCACTTTCCCCAGACAATTCAACAACGTAATCACCCTGTATGCTTTGGCGACTCCGTAATCTGGCTTATTCGGCTTCGGTATAACCACCCCCTTTGCCTCCTTCCAAGCTCGTGGGTGTATTCCTAACCTAAACGACGTTTTGACAATCGCAATTATTCTTGGAGCATCCCACTCCCACAATAACCTAATCGCCTTAAATCCCAATCTGTCCGGACCAGGTGCCTTCTTAACTGATTGATCAAACAGAGCCAATCGGATGTCTTCATTAGTAATCATTTTCCACATTCCTCCTCCCTCTTCTTGGGCCTTTCTCTCCACGCCCTTCAAAGGTTTCGGAAATGCTTCTTCTTTAATCAACTCTGCCTTGTCCTCCCAGGATTCCGCCACCACTCCATCCCTGGATTTCAACGCCTACGTTGTTTGCTGGCCTCCTGGTTTTGTATACCTCAAATCCTGCCATACCTGATCCTTCGTTGCGGAGGACAAAAAGTCCTGCCACATCTTCGTTTTCGATTGTCGGATTATTCTTCAGACGTTGCTTCGCTGCTTTTTAACCTGTTGCTGCGTTACTTCCCCCCTTCTTCTGGCCCTCTTTAGCGAGCCCAAAATCCTTCTATTTTCTGCGATCTCCTCATTCCACCACCTCTTTGATCTCGCACAAACTTTAACTTTTTTGCAGCACCTATTGAGATGATTAGCAAAATTCCGCTGTATCCACTCAGCTTCCTTCTGGAATTCCTCTCCGCTGCTTTCTTCGTTTAAAACAGGTCTCTTTTGGCTCTTGTCCCTCCAATATTTTTGCGCTTTTTCATAATTTTCTTTTTCCTCCTCCGACTTGAGCCCATCGATATCCCATCCCGTAACCTTTCTCGATACTTTGACACCTTCCCCTTCGTCCCATCTTAGGTGGGCACACACAATCGCATGATCCGAAGTAGTTGCCAAATCCGTAGCTATCTCCAAATTGTCGGCCATACTGGCTTTCGTTATGAAGAAAGCTATTAGCGATCTCGAAATTTCGCCATTTCTTTCACTCGTATGGGTTGCTTCCCCATTGGTAACATCCGTCAGTTCATACTCATCCATAAGACTCGTTAGAAAGACATCATCTCTTTTTGGTGGGCACTCTGGGTCCCATCTATCACTATGAGCATTCCAATCTCCTCCCAAGAGAATCTTGTTCCGCCCCATAATCTCTCTCCATCTTGCTGTCTGCGCCGGTCTGCCTTGGCTTCTCACCCCCTCCACCTGCCTCAACTGATCGTACACATTCACCAATCTCATTTCTCTCCCCGAGGGATATTTTATATCAAACACCTGTACATCTCCGTCTCCCCCCATATCCACTTCCGAAAACTCCAGGTGTGTATCTCTTCGTATCGCGGTCATCGTTCTTCCTCCTCTGACCAATCTATATCCTGGGTGACTGATGTTGTATCCTTCCTTCTCCACTACTTGTTCTTGCATCATCACAACATCAGCCCCCCAAACCATTCCCTTTTCCAGCGCTATCATTATCACGTCATACCCCTTCCCACAATTGTGCATTATGCACTTCACCATTGATCCATGGGGGTTTCTGGGATCCCTGCGCTGGAGCTTGGCTCGTCTGTCGCTTGTGTCGAAACAACTTGGACTTCTGGCTCCTTTTCTGGCTGCTCCTCTGACGGAGCTTTCTTCTCGGCTTCTGCTGTGGAAGGTCCCCCATCCTCAACTTGCTCCGGCTTCTTCTGCTGATCTGTGATCACATTTCGGCGTTCTCCCTCTCTCTCCTTCCAGGTTCGCCTTTCTTCCCTCGCTGTCTTAATGGCCTCCTGTTTCTTAACACAAACATTAGCCTTCGCGATATGATTGCCCTTACAGTTGACGCATTTGTCGACGTTATGGGTGCAGTTCTGTCCTGCATTCGCTTTGCAACCTACAACGTTGCACTTGTGATCCTTCGTCAAATGTCTTCCTGCACACAACATGCACGCTGGCATTTTCAGAGCCCCACATTTCGCCTCAACATGTCCCCATCTGCTGCATACCCCGCAAAAGGAATCCGGTCCGGCAGTCATAAACCTCTCCACATCAAACTTCACTCCTGCCGCCCTCAATCCTCCCTTCAGAACTCTTTCGGCCATTTTACTCCCCTTGACCGCAAACACGACTGATGATGCCTTCTCCCCCTCCAACTTCTTCTTCTGCACATCTTTCGGTCCTCCAATCCAGCTAATCGCCAGGGGCAACACCACCCCCTCGTTCTCAGCCTGCAGTTCCGACCTCAATTTCTCCAGTCCTCCTCCTGTCTTCTTCCCCAAATACCTATCGAAATTGACGCCGTGCATTTTCACTTTCTCCCAAAGTTCGTTCGTTTCGATGTCCACAATTCCTGGGTTCTCCTTTCTTGCCGCCTTGATCACGATTTCCCTGTACTTAATCAGCATCTCAGCAGTTGCTCCAGGGGTCGTGATCGTTGATAGGCATCCTGGAGTGTTCTTCGTAACCCCTTGGATGCGCACAAAATATGGGACTTTCGCCTCGAAGAGTGCTCTGTTCACCTCCGACGAAATATCCAAATCTTTCTTCTGAGAAAGTGGGAGTCCATTATCTCTCTTAAAAGTGACTCTCCTCTTCTCCATCGAATTCTGTCCTGGGGGGACGGGCCTCATCTCCTCCTTCTTCTGCTGTTGTCTCTTCACCTCCGTGAAGCCATCCCTCTTCTTCTTATTTTTCCCTTGACGTTGCTGCTGCTGTCGTTGTTCGGGTTGTTTCTTTGGGGGTATTGGTGCCGCTGCTCGCTGCGCCCATGTCTCCTTCTTCTTTTCTTCCGGTTTCTTTCCTTCCGGCTTCTTTTCTGTCGGCTTCTTAACCTCCGGCTTCTTAGTCCCAGCCCTTGGTCCCGTCGGTATCTTCTTTACCTCCGGTTTTTTTGCCTCCTTCTTCTTTTGTTGTGGCACCGCTGGCACCACCGGCTTCTTCTTCAGAATCGTAACCTGTTCCACCTCCAGACGCGGAAACTCCTGACTAACTCCTCCAGGTGCAATCACCGGCGCATGCTTGCTTTGCTCCGGCGCTGGCTCATCCACCTCCATCTCAGCCCGGATCGCTCTTTCCACCTTTGCACTCTCTTCTTCCGAAAAGGTCGCTCCCGGCTCAAACTCTATATCGCTCATCTCTTCCTCCTCAGGGGTGGCTTCTACCTGTTTCCCCCTTCGGATTTCATCCTTCTTCCGGCTTTCTTCCGCCATATTCTCGAACCTCTCAACCACCCTATCGGTCAATTGATCCACCATCTTTTCCATGCAAGCACTCATTGCATTTTCAATTGTCTTGGCCATGTTCACCGGCGCAACCTTAGCCAACTTTTTCTCAATCTTGCTCAATCTCTCATCAAGCTTCTCTACCCTAGCCTCGTCGTACTCTCGACTCAGCTCCACCTGTTTTTTAATTTCCATACCCATCTTTCTCATGCTCATCACTGCCGAGTCAGTATGGTTCTGTCTTGCTGCGATATGGTTTGCCTGTTCACCACACCATTCCGCATACTTTACGTCGTACTCCTCTCTTCCAACCATAAAATCCCTCAGCCCATTAGTGTTCCGAAGATACTCACCAATAAAGGCCTCCAGATTAACTGGTCCATTCTGGTTCGTCAACCCCTCTGCAGGCTTGGCCCAATCAGCCTCCAACTTTCTCCTGCTTGGCGTCTGCGGCATATTTGGGATTGGTCGTTTGGGCGTTTCCGGCCTCTTGACTCCCTTCCCCTTATTGCGCTTTTTTCCCTTCTTCGTTGGCGTCATGTAGGGTTTCTCGTCCCTCCACTCCACCTCTGTCATCACCTCGTCGCTAGTGTTAGCAACGGTTCCGGACCGTCACTTTGGGTCCGGGTCCGGGTCCAAACCGAATCGTTGCCAAATTGGCGGTCCGGGTCGTCAATAAACCCGAACTGCCCACTCGGGTACGGTTCCATGGTAAACTCCCAACCCGTCTGAATTGGGCGGGTTGTCAGCGGGTCGCACAGCGGGTCCATCTA